>Ga0181520_10000293_pt1 | contig 111031 bp, 70 predicted proteins | sample PEATcosm2014_Bin_29_FD_132451 | JGI IMG/M metagenome (GOLD analysis project Ga0181520, IMG submission 132451) | Peatland microbial communities from MTU Mesocosm Facility, Houghton, MI, USA - PEATcosm2014_Bin02_30_metaG | ecosystem: Environmental > Terrestrial > Soil > Wetlands > Peat | place... | reverse complement strand
TGTCACCGGCTCAAAACGGGAGCGGAAACATGAGTGTAGAATCATCTGGAAAGCCGGATGCTTGGAAACTTGCACGTCCGGTTTGGGGTTGGGGTCGGGGTGCAATTCTCCGGCCTACACCACCTATCAGCCCGCCTGGCAGGGCGGATTCCTCTGGGACGACGACGTCCACGTCACGCGCCCCGAACTCCGCTCCTGGCAGGGATTGTACCGCACCTGGTTCGACGTGAGGGCCACCATCCAGTACTACCCGGTGTTGCACAGCGCGTTCTGGATCGAGCACAAGCTGTGGGGCGATGCCCCGCTCGGCTATCATCTGGTAAACCTCGTTCTGCACGCCGCAACGGCCTTGATGGCGGCAGGCATCCTCCGCCGCTTGGCCGTTCCCGGGGCGTACCTGGCAGCGGCAATTTTCGCCCTACACCCGGTACACGCCGAATCCGTGGCCTGGATCTCCGAACAGAAAAATACCCTCTCGGCGGTGCTGTACCTCGCCGCCGCGGTGGCCTATCTGAACTTCGACCAGTCGCGGAAGGTCCGCTGGTACTTGGCGGCGGGCGGGTTGTTCGCCCTGGCGGTCTTGAGCAAGAGCGTGACGGCCACGCTTCCCGGCGCGCTGCTGCTGATCTGCTGGTGGCGGCGGGGCCGCCTCTCCTGGCGCCGCGACGTTCTGCCGCTGCTGCCGTTGTTCCTCTTGGGAGCGGGCGTGGGCGCGATCACGGCCTGGTGGGAACTGGAAGTCAATAAGTGCGCGGGACCGGAATTCGAGTTCACGGCGCTTGAGCGACTGTTGCTTGCCGGTCGTGCGGTCTGCTTCCATTGCGGCAAGCTGTTCTGGCCTACGAAACTGGCCTTCATCTACCCGCGCTGGCAGATCGACCCGCATGCGGTCTGGCAGTACCTGTTTCCCTTAGGAGCGATCTTGCTCTTGGGCGCGGCGTGGAGCGTGCGGCGGCGGTCGCGCGGCCCCTTAACGGCCCTCTTGTTCTTCGCTGGAACGCTCTTTCCCTCCTTGGGCTTTTTCAACCTGTACACCTTCCGCTATGCGCTCGTTGCCAACCACTACCAGTACCTGGCGAGCCTGGGAATCATCACGCTGTTTTCGGCCGGCGCCGCGCTCTTATGGAAACACCGGCAGTTTGCGGGACGCCTGTCGGGCTATGGACTGTGCCTGGGATTGTTGCTGGTTTTGGCCGTCTTGACCTGGCGACAGGCACGGATCTACGCCCATAGCGAATTGCTCTACCAGACCACGATTGAGTGGAACCCGGATTGCTGGCTGGCCTACAACAACCTCGGCGCCGACCTGGCCGATAGCGGCCGGGGCGAGGAGGCGATCGCCGCCTACTTGAGGGCTCTGGAAATCAGGCCCGACCTGCCCGACGCGCACTACAATCTGGGCAACATCCTGTTGGGGCGAGGGCAGTTGGACGCGGCCATGACGCATTTCGACGAGGCCCTCAAAAGTTTCCCCGAGTACGCCAAGGCCCATACCAGCCGAGGCATCGTCTTGGCCGCCCGCGGCCAGGTCGATGCGGCCATCGCGGCCTACGGCAGAGCACTGGAAATCAACCCCAATTTGGCCGAGGCGCACAACAACCTTGCCCTGGCCCTGGCCGGTCGTGGGGGGATCAACGAGGCCCTCGAACACTTCCAACGGGCCGTGGAGATCCGGCCCGACTTTGCCGACGCACACATCAACCTGGGGGCGGCGCTGGCCGGCTGTGGGCGGTTCGACGCGGCCATCGGCCACTTTCGGAAGTGCCTGGATGTTCAACCGGAAAACGTCCAGGCTCGCGTCAACCTGGGCGATGCCCTGGCCCGTTGCGGAAGGCTCGACGAAGCCCTATTACATTATCACAAAGCCCTCGGCGTGGCCATGGTCCGCAACGACGGCGCACTGGCCGACACTATTCGCAAGCGGATCGAGCGACTCCAGTCGGCCGGCCGGAACGGCACAGTGCCGTAGGCTGGGCTGATGAAAGCCTCGAATTGTCATCGCCAGTTTGACAGTCATTCGTAGCGGGGGTATAGTTCACAAAGCGCTGCCCGCGGCCCCGCCGACGCTTGGCGGGGCACTGGACCTGGGACCGAGCGCTCCGGCCTCGTCAACCGTGCGAGGACGCCAATTACTCCACCAATAATCTGTCGGATGGCTTCTTATGAAACCAAGTGGCGTCAAAGTGTGGGCGAGCATCTTCGCAATGTTGCTGTGCATCCAATCCGTCTCCGCCCATTCCCTCAAAGGCACCGTCTTTGATTCGAGCACCAACGCCACGTTGAGCGGAGTCATCGTGTATCACAAAGCGACCGCGAAGAGGGTAATTACCGGCGCGTCGGGCGTATTCAACCTGACAATCGGCGGTAGCGCCGGCGTCCAATCGCGCGCGCCCAGTTTGGCACGAGACAAGAAACAACTGCCGGAGGTTCCCGCTGGAACCGTTACGCTGGTCTTTGCACGGGCCGGATTTGAGCAGCAAGAGTTGGCCGTATCGTTGGGCGACACCAACCTCACGATCAAGTTGAGGCCCATTTATGAAAAGCCCGGGCCGAGCCCGGCACTCTTTGCCAAACCTTATTATACCTGCCTGCGCAATTTCTATGTGGCCACAACCGGCAACGACGCCGACGACGGCAGCCGGGCGCACCCCTGGCGGACGATTCAGCACGCGAATGATATGGCCCCGAAGGCCGGCGACTGCATCAATGTGCTGCCAGGCGTCTACGCCTCGGGCGCAACCATTTCGCACGGCGGCAACCAAGCCTCATCGAGCGGCTACGTCGTCTATCGCAGCACGGTCCTGGACGGCGCCGTGATCACTAATCCCTCGGCCGGGTTCGAAATCGCCGCCGGCGAGAACACCGTGAATTACGTGATCATCGACGGATTCGAACTCGCGGCGTCTTCCGAACAAGTCTATGGGCAGGGTATCAAATGTTGGAATGGCGGTTCGCGCCGGTTTCAGAGCCATCATATCTGGGTGAGCAATTGCATCATCCACGGCTACGGGCAGAGCGGCATCCAAATGAATGACGGCGACTACTATTATGTCATTCACAACACGCTTTACAATAATTGTGCGGCCACGTGCGACGCGCGGGGATCCGGGATCTCCTTTTGCGTATTGAAGCCCGCCACGGGATACACGCCAACCGCGGACGACGCGTACAACCTGACGTTCGGCGTGCTTACCCCGTTCCACAACGTTGTGAACTGGAACATTTTACACGACAACTTCATTAAGAAGTGCGGCACCGTCACCAATCCGTATAATACCGATGGCAACGGCATCATCATGGATGTTTTCAATAATTCGGGCGGTACGAACCTCGTTTATCCGTACAAGACACTTATTGCGTTCAACGTCACCTATAAGAACGGCAACTATGGAATACACTTATTCAATTCCGGGATGGCGAGCGGCAACGGCTTCACGGTTGCCAACAACACATCGTACAACAACAACCTGGATCCCGCAAACCGAGGCACGATGCGCGGCGAGATCAACAATAATGGAAGCGTGAATGCTACGGTGATCAATAACATTGCCGTCTCGATCACCGGGGCCGGCTTCCTGCGAGACAATAATACCTATGCCTGTGGTGGCAAGGCTGGCGACTCCTACGCGAACAATATCGACGGCGGTCAGCAGCACGCCAGAGCATGGCTTCCCGACGTCTGGAGCGCCTCGGCGAACAAGGCCGCCGATCCGCTCTGGGTTGACGCGGCCGGCGGCAACTTTGCCTTGAAAGCGGGCAGCCCGGCCATAGGCTATGGGCAAACGAGGGACTACCTGTCGCTCCAATCGGTAACCTGTGGCGCGTATCCGTACGAAGAAGCAAAGAAACGGTGATGCCTGAAGTCCACGGAAGTACGCCCGGTCGTCAAAGGCCCGAGCGCCCAGGAAGGCAGTCCGCCGCAGACAATTGGTCCTTTCGGCAACATTGTCGAAGTTCTTGCGCGGCTGGCTCGAGGTCCACATTGAAGGGATCTGGCGATCCCAGTAGTAATGGCCGATCTCATGGCGGAAGTGGCCCAACAGTGTTCGGTAGGGTTCGTGCAGCGCCAAACGACGCTTCTCGCGTTCTGCGTCGTCAGCCTCCGCTACGTTTATGGTGATGCGGCCTTCGTTGTGGCCGGTCAGCACCTTCGGGCCATCGGGCTCCGGCGCGTCCGCCAAGAACTCGAACCGTAATTCGGTTGCCCGTTCAGCACTGTTTTCGCAAGGCAGTTTCAGTCGCCGGAGACTGTAAAGCAATCGCCGCTTCGCCACTTCCAGCCGATACCATTTTTCCCGATTCCCGCTCACACGCAAATCGGGAATGGTACTCGTCAACCGGCAAGACTCGCAGAGCGTCACCGTGGCTTCCGCGGGCACAGCCCAATTGCAGACATCCTCCTTGCCGTCGTTTTCGCACAAGCGATAGATTTTTCCGGCACGTGATTTCCATTTGTCGCCATCCGCCGGTTCGAGCGACGCCATGTCGTCGATATCGGGAAGATAGGCGAGAGTGTGCCCGCACGTGACGCAAGAGACGTTCTCAAAAAATACCAACTGTTGACAATAATCGCAATGGAAAACGTTCATGTGACAGACCCCAGGAGGAACGTAATTCGAAACACAACCGCAAACGGCATGCCCCCCGTCGTGAAATGCGTGCAAGCTATTTTTATGCCGATCTTGCCAAAGAAAGTCTTGACCGGCCGTAAGTGCGGAGTTTGTCACAATCTTGGCGCGAGTGCGGGAACCGTTGTATACTGACAGAGGGCGAATGCCGTGGGAGTCGTGGGTAGCGGCACTTGTCGACCAAGCCCTGGTTATGCATGTCCTGTCGCGGGGCGAATTGCCGTCCTCGACTTCCTCGAATGCGTGCCTTGTGATGCGAGTTCGTTTCAATTGCCGTGTCGTTCCAACGGTTTCCATAATGGCGATTCTGTGCAGCGCGATCCTGGCGGGCAGCCAGTGCCGATCGCTCGCCAGCAGCACCGACCTGGCGGTCGTTTCCCTGTATGATGGCCGGCGGACGGAATTGCTCAACACCTGGGGAGGAGCGTGGAGTGCCGGCGATACAAAAGGCGCAACCCTCCAATATCGCACGGACCAAACCGGCGGAGGTGCTCTCTGCCTGGAGCTAGGCCCCGTCAGGGCGAAGGAAGAACGCTATCTGCAATGTTTTGCGTCTGGGTTCGGTCCTTCGCCGGAGTATCAGCAAACGCGCGATCTGACGCCGTATGCGCGGCTTGATTTCCGGTTGCGGAACGCGACTCACGTCGCCCTGCGCGGAGTGCTGCAACTGAAAGACTATCGCGATAGCCTCCAGCAGCGTGCCACCTATCCGTTTCAACTGCCCGCGACCACGGCCTGGGAGACCATAGCGGTGCCGCTGAGCTTGGCCGCTGCCGGTTGGCGATTGACCGGTCAGCCCGATTTGAGCCGCATTCTCGCCATCGACTTCCGCTTCGAGCCGCAGGCTGCGCTGACCTCCGGCCAGATCTATCTCACGGACGTGGCACTATTTGAACGGGGAGGCCCAGTGGACATCGATACAAGTCCGCTGCCGGCGCTCGTGGAACGATTGGCTTGCCGGCAGTGGCATGCCCTCTGGGCCGCCCGCAACCACGACCACGGATTGATTCCCAACAATTCTTATCAGAGCACCGATGCCGGGCTGAACACGACGGCCGCCGTGCTCTGGATGTTGCCCGCCGCTACCCGCCGGCATTGGGTCGAGCAGGGCGAAGCGGACCGCTACGTTGCCCTGCTGGTCCGCACGACGGACCGCTTGCTCGATCAGGCCAAGTACGTTCCGCCACGGAACGTGGACTGGGTAAGCCTGAAGCCGTCGCTGCTGCCCGAGGAGTCCGTGGTCGATGCGGCCTTCATGGCCCTGGCGCTGCATCGCTACAAGTCGTTACCCTCGACTTCGCGCACTCTGCGGGAGGCGATTGCGCACACGCAGAATCGCTTCGACTTCGCGTCTTTCGCCTGCCCGCTGGGCTGGTGCATGGCCTACCGTTATGCGGGCCCCCATTGCCCGGCGGGGTTTACTTGCTGCACGTACGACGGCTACACGAATGAGTCCAATCTGACTTCCCTGGCGGCCCACCTGGCAGAAAGCCATTCCGTGCTTATCGAGAGGCACTGGAACAGCAGCCGGAACCGGTTTCGGGCGGGCCTGGTGGAGTCCGGCGGCGCGCCCCTGGTTCATGCACTAAAGGAGTTCCGCGCCCCGTTCACGCAGGCCCTGTGGAACTTGCTCGTCGATGTTCGCCAGCGCGGCGTCGACATCTACCCGGACGGCAATTTGGCCGCAAATCCCTGGCAGAACTTCGTCTGCTACGAGCAGAATGTCATGGACCGTTTGTCACAAACGGGGCGGCCTTACCTGGTTCAGCCGGATGCGGGCGACGACGGCACGCTAACTTGTTACCGCCAGTTCAGCCTCTATGACAGTTTCGGCCAGAACGACCTGTTCATGCCCTGGAGCGCCGCCTTTCCCTTGCTGGCGGGCACGAACCGTGCCGAGGACGCGTTGCGGTTCCTGCTGCAGCACCGGCTTCATGATCCGTTCGGCCTTGCTGATTCGGCAAAATGGACGACCGGCGCAGCGGAGCCCTACTCGATTACTTCGCGACATGACTTCTGGAACACGAGCCTGGCCACGATGGCCTTTTTGGAATGGCTCGATCAGCAGGCCAGTGCCAGCAGGTCGTTCGCTGTCCTTCCGGAGGTCCGCACGGCGCTGGACCGCGTATTCCGCGTCCAGGCAGGCTCTGGCGCCGCGCCTTCTCCGCCCGATGTAGGACGTGTGAAGTCACCATAGCGAGTTGCCGCCCGTACCCCGAGGCGCGGTCCGGCCCGGCGAATGGCCATCGGGCCCCATGGCGGGAGGATTGTCGCCCAGCGGTGCAAGCCATCCGCGCAGGGCGGCGATGCGACGCGAAAGGCGATTGTCGTCCCGCGTCTCCGGAGTGCTGGGCCGTATGGCTTGGGGCATGCGTTCCTGCAAAAGCAGATCGTGTGCTGCACATGCGGGAACCTTCAAGAAACGTCGCGGCATGGGCTCGCCAAGCAGGACATTTTCCAGCGCCAGGAGTGTCATTCCGCTGTGATGGGCCATGACCGCCCGGCAGGGCACAGGGCGGATTGTTGCGCTCGGATCTTGCGGCGTAAAGTCAATTGCGTCATAAAAGCCATGCGGACTGAGATAGCCTTGCTCTTCCAGCCACGCCAGGTTGTGCGATGCTTCCTGCGGCGCGATCATCATCGCCAGGGCCGATGCGTACGGGGCCACGACCAAGTGCTTGCCCAGCCCCCGCTTCAAGCCTAAGCCGGGCACGCCATGGGCGCGATACTGGTAGGTCTGCCGCTCATCCATAGAATTGTAGCAGCTTTCGGAAACACCCCAGGGCACGCCGTGCCTACGTGCATAGCGGATCTGTCGCCGCACGGCGGCGCGACAACTGGCGTCCAAGAGCGTACCCGGGTAGGAGGGCATGAGCAGCCCAGGCATCAGGTATTCGAACATCGAACCGGACCAGCTTAACAGCACGGGTTTGCCGTCCGCCAGGGTCATCATACGGCCCAAGGCCGACCAGTGCTCCGGCGGAAGTTGGCCGTGGCACACCGCGAGGAAGCTGGTCAAGCGGGCTTCGGAGGCCAGTAGATCGTAGTAGCTGTTATCGCAGCGATGTTCGTGTACTTGGAATCCGATGCTGAGCAGCTTGCGTTGGGGATGAAAGAGGAAACGGAAATCCATTTTGCAGAGGTTTCGGCAAAGCCCCGTTAACTCGGCGACTTGTGCCCGCTGCTCGCTCGCCGCCAGCGCCGCTTGTTCGGCCGCCTGATGAACGGCTGAGAGGACCTTCGAAGCAGGCTCTCGGGCATCGCCCGCGTGATTGCCGTCCTCGTGATTGTTGGCCAGCAACCAGGAGATGTAATCCGCGACTTGCCCGGCCGTTTCCGGCAAAGCGCCGAGCGTACAGGTAGCATCCAGTCTGTCGAACTCGGCGCGTAACTTCTCGCAGGCTTGCCCCAGGACTGTCTCGCGCTTCGGAGTCCGCCGCGGCATGCGAAGCCAGAACGCCCACTGCAACAGTTCTTGATGAACAACGGCCGACTGCCGTAGAAAAGTCTCTGTCCACTGCCGCAAAGCGGGACGATTCGCGGGCGTGGTAGTGACCAGCGTAGCTGCCAGGGCGCGAATTCGACAGAGCACTTCGTGCGCGCGTCGGGCGCTGCGGGGAGACGGCCCGGCGCATTGGCGATAGAGCTGCGCCAGGCAGGCGTCAAAGGGGTCGTCGAATGTAGTGAATAGCGCGGCAGACCGCAAGGCGGCGATCACTGCCAGCGAGTCTTGCAGGCCCTCCAAGAAACGTGGAGGCGCCACGGGCCGATCGCCAAGTTCGTCCAGCCCGACGGCTAGTACCACCAGGGCGCCCCACAGGTTTCCGCTATCGACACTCGAAACATAGCGCGGCTCGACCGGCTGCAAGGTACGGGAATTGTACCAATTATAGAAGTGCCCGCGGTAGCGTTCGAGTTGCTGAAGCGTGTGCAAGGCGCTACGGGTGCGATCGATCAAAGCCGTGCCCGGCAGATAACCGAGATCGTAGGCGGCCAGGCCGGAGAGCAATCCCATGCCGATATTTGTGGGACTGGTGCGAGTAGCTATTTTCGCACGAGAATGTTCTTGCACGTTATCGGGAGGCAGCCAGTGCTCGCGCTCGTTCATGAACGTCTCGAAATAGTGCCAGGTCTGCCGGGCCCAACGCCGGACTTGCCGCTCGGGAATGGTCCGCAGCGATTTCCGTGGCGACTGAGAGGGCTGCGAGATCCACCATGCGAGGAGCGGCCCAGCCAACCATGCCAGAAGCATCGGCCCAGCCCGGGGCAAAGCCCGCGGATCGACGATCCCCAGCACAACCGTTACCACCGCCGCCGTTGCCATGCAGGCCCACATCGCCCTATAATGGTCGCGGCAGCTTCGGGGACATCGCGATTCCGCATCGCTGGCCGTGGTCCATTCCAGAAGCCTGCGATGCGAAACGCATAGTCGGTAGAGGGTGCGCGCGACGGCATCGACATGACGCTGTGCGGTATATGGCAACACACACAAGGAAAATGCCTCAACGGATAGCATTTTCAGGGACCTTACACCCTGATCTTTGAGGTGCAGCGACCAGGGTTTCTCTTGAGGTTTGCAGACGAAACCGGGCAAGCAAGCTGCCAACGATGGGCCGCCTGCCAGCAGCAGCCCCAAGGCGGTCCAATAGGCGGCCAACTGGGGAACCAGGGTCCAGCCAACGAGGAGGAACCCTAGGAGAAACGGCGGCACAAGGCTACGTCGCAGATTGTCGAAGAGTTTCCATCGTGACAGCCAGTCCAGCGTGTTGTTTGCCGCTCCGCGTGCCGCAGGTACCTGCTTCCACAGCCAGGAGGCGATTTGCCAATCGCCGCGAATCCAGCGGTGGCGGCGGCTCATGTCCGCCAGGAATCGCAATGGCAGCCCCTCGAACAGCTCCACGTCGTTCACCAACCCGCTGCGGGCGTAACAGCCTTCGATCAAGTCGTGACTCAGTATGCGGTTCTCGGGGAATCGTCCTTCCAGGGCGGTGGAAAAGGCATATACGTCGTAAATCCCCTTGCCAATGAAACTCCCTTGCCCAAAAACGTCATGATACGTGTCGCTCGTCTGCCGCGTATAAGGATCGATCCCAGGATCGCCGGCCAACATTCGGCTGAAGAGACTGTGGTTCGCTTCGGAAATTGGAACACCGACACGCGGCTGAAGCACGCCATGCCCCTTGACCACCTGGCGGGTCTGCGGATCGATCTGTGGCCAATTCAGGGGGTGCGCCATACATCCGACCAGCTTTCGCGCACTATCGCGAGGCAATCGCGTATCGCTATCCAGCGTGATGACGTAACGTACCGCGGAAAGCTCTGCCAGGTCGCCGACCGCGAGGCTGAAAGCTCTACTGTCGCCGGCTTGGATAAGACGGTCCAAGGCTGCCAGCTTGCCGCGCTTTCGCTCTTCGGCCATCCACACGTGCTCTTGCTCGTTCCATTGTCGCGGGCGGTGCAAGAGGAAGAAGATCGTGGAGCGGTTGCGGCAATACTGGGCGTTGAGCCGTTGGATTTCCGACCGGGCAAACATCAGCAGACGCCGATCACTGGGCAGCACTTCTTGATTGGCGTCGGGAAAGTCCGTCAACAGGGCAAACACGAGATTGGCATCTTGGTTGGCCAGGTACCGCTGCTCCAGTTCATCCACGAGCTCTCGAATCCCCTGCTCGCTTGAGAGCAGCGAAGGAATAGCTACCAGCGTGCGACAGTCGGCAGGAATTCCGCGGGAGAAATCCAGTTTCATTGTCCACTTCGCGGGTACGATCAGCATACAGAGCCAGTTCACTATGCTGACCGCGGACTGGCTGGCCACACCCGCCAGTAGTGCCAATAGGATCAGGCTGGACCAGGAACCGTTGATCCACCCCAATTGCATGGGCCACGCTATCGCCGCCGCAAAGGTCAGCAACCACACCACTACCACTCCGCCCAGGTAACAACCCAACGGCGACCGGACGGCCAGGCCCGTCACCACGTCGTGCCAACAACGGCGGTAAGCCACATCCTGTTCCAACGTCGCAAGCCCCTCGTCAACCAGGTAATAACCGACGTGGCAGCGGCGCACTTCGGATCCAACCGGCGGCTGCTGTTCGGCGGCCGAGGCGGGGCAGGAATTCCGCGCGCACGCCACCGTCTTTTGTGCGACTTCTAACTCCGTCAAGGGGCTGCGCTTGGCCAGTCGTTCCACGATTCGGCGGTATTGATCCCGGCTGGCGCAATCCATCCGGCCGTAGACACCCGCCGGATCTTCGCGCAGAACTCGTTCGACCGCGCTTTCAACATCGACGAACTTCCTCCAATCCAGGAAACCCAGAGCGCGCAAACTCAGAATACTGTTGCGTATCGAGCGCGTATCCGGGGACTGATTCTGCTCGTCAGCGCCGGCCGGAGCGGCCGCGTGTTCTCCACCTCGGATTGTCCTCGGCGCGAGGCTGCAAAGTTTCTCGACCAATGCCAGCCGGAGCATGTTTGCCGTCGCCCATAGCTCTGCGAGTGTCAACGAGGCGGAAGACTGATGTTCGCGGAAGAACTGGTATAGACGTGTTCGATCGAGCCGGCCATGGCTATGGCTGATGAACTCGGCTGCCAGGGCGTAGATGCGTGGCAGGCCCTGGTACGGGCCGGCGCTAAGCAGCGGCAACGTCTTGCCGTCCCCCTGGGGTAACTGGCGGCGAGCGATTGCAATGTGCTCGTGAATCAGATGGCAGTTGTCCAGCAGCCATTTGCCCGCGGGCGAAATACGCTTACCTCTCTCGGCGGCCCGCTGCAGAAGACGGCTCGCCTCCTGCCACTCTCGCGCACAGCGCTCAAGCCGCTGCAACAGTCGATTGCAGGCGGACCTGATTGCCATAAAACGGCCCCCTGACACGATCGGCCACAGGTGGCGGAGAGGTTGATCTGGGGTCACGAGCATTTCGCTGACCGGTTCGTCTCGGAAGCAAGATGATGTTGTTACCATGGTTGAATTTCCCAATAATATCTGCATCGGAGGAGGTCGATCGCCTCCCGTCAGTCTCCAAAGTAGAGGGTTAAGAGACGCTGTTGCCACTTGGGCAACGCACCCCGGTCGGGGATGATGTAGTAACTGCCGCTCGCATCCGTCAGTAGCATGCCGTTGTTGCCGAAGGGCTGAGAACCTTCGCCGGGTTTCTCCAAGCGAAGATCGACCGTGGCGCTGTCTGTTCGCACCGATAATACGAGCTGATTGCCGCTGGTGCCGATCTGGCGGATCTCGCGGACTTGGCGCATTAGATAGCGGCGACGGAGTGAGCGGCACACCGCCTCCTGGACCACGCGCGGCCAATCGGCAAGCGACGCTATCAGACCTACTTCCTGTTCGTGTCCCGACGAATCGCAACGGCGCAGACTGATGTACCGTTGTTCGTATGCGGCTGGTAGTGCGCAAACGGCATATGCGTTATCGATGTTCTCCCCGTCCGCCCTCAGGCAGAGCGTAGCCTGACTGCCACCGGTAATCGTCGCGACGCCAGGATCGAGCCAGCGCAGCCCGTAGTCGTCGCCCTCTTCCGTCGCGTCGCGCGATATGCTCCTCGACGGGACGCGACCGCGCGGCGCTTGCGAGGAGAACGCCGCGCCGTCGCCATCGGCATGGAACGCGACGGTTTCCGCGCCGCTTGTCGCGAGCGCCGCAACAACCGGATCGCCGAACCGCCCGTCTTCTTGCACAGAACCTTGTTGCAGGCGCAGCAGTCTACTGTAGAGCCCGCCCCGCGCAAGCAATTCCGGTTGGGTACCCTGCTCGATCAGGCGGCCCTGGTCGAAAACGAGCAAGCGGTCGGCGTCCTGGAGGGTAGAGAGGCGATGGGCAATGACGATCGCCGTCCGCCGACCATGGGTACATGGTGCCCGCGCCCAACGGCGGATCGCCCGGCAGATGGACCGCTCGGATTCGGCATCGACGCTGGCTGTTGCCTCGTCGAGAATGAGAATGGTAGGATTGAAAAGCAAGGCACGGGCGATGGAAAGGCGTTGCCGCTCGCCACCCGAGAGTCCCGAGCCGCCTTCGCCAAGTTGGGTCGAATACGCCAGCGGCATGCGCATGATGAAATCGTGGGCGTCGGCCTGTCGTGCGGCCAGCAGGATCTGTCCCGGCGCGGCTTGCGCATTTCCATAGGCGACGTTGTCGGCGATCGATCCGCGGAACAAGAATGGCTCCTGGGGAACCATTCCAACGTGCCGCCGTAGTTGTCGCAGGTCCATTTCGCGAACGTCAACGCCATCTACGAGAACCTGCCCGGCATCTACGTCATACAAGCGGGCTATGAGGTTGACCAGCGTCGATTTCCCGGAGCCGCTGCGTCCTACCACGCCAACCATCTCACCCGGTTCGACCGTGAAACCGATGTCGTGGAGGACCGGCCGGCTCTTGTCATAACCGAACGATACGTCCCGCAGTTCCACGCGTCCTTGGAACGGCGGGCGGGCAGCCTGCGGTCTGGGGCTTCCACTCTCGCTGGGGGTGTCGAGCAGATCGCAGATGCGGCGGCTGACGCTGAAGAAATTGGCAAACCAAGTGGTCGATTCCGCAATCGAGGTCAACGGCGCATAGAACATCGCCAAGTATTGCAGGAATGCCGTCAGTGCGCCGAGCGTCATCTGGCCGAAAAGCACGTCGCGGCCACCGAGAAACCAGGCGGCTAGAGTACCAATCGCAAAAAGGAAGCCTATCGCCGCGGCGAAGGTCGACGTCGATGTATCGACGGAAAACCGCGAATCACGGAGGCGGCGGCTCGACTCGTCGAAACGGCGAATCTCGCGGTCCTCCTGCACGAAGGACTTCACGACGCGAATCCCGGAGAGCATGCCCATCAATGCTGCGGCCTGCTTGCCAACCGCTTCCCAATAATGATGATGGCGCGGTTGCAGGCAGCGCGTGAAGTACCAACTCCCGGCAATGATCAGCGGCATCGGGATGAGACTGATCAGGGCCAGTCTTGGATTCAAATAAATAAGCATGACGCTGATGCCCGCTAGTTGCAGCGATTGAAGAAGGACTCCGCTGGTGGCGTGATAGACGAGAGTGTGCAATGTTTCCGTGTCGTAGGCGACCTGGCTCATGAGCATCCCCACTTGGTTCTTGTCGTAGAAGTTCAAGGGGAGTTCGTTCAGTTTTCGCACCAGGTCGTTGCGGAGGTTGGCTGTCATGCTCGTGCCGACACGGCTGGAAACACGGCCCTTCCAAATACCAACCAGGGTCGCCGCAAGGCGGACCAGTAACAGGCCCGCCACGATCGCTGCCAAGAGCAAAACCAATTGCGCCTGGGGGTCCTTGGCGATTTCCGGCTGCAAGACGTGGTCCACCAGGTAACCCTGCAACAGAGGCGGAAGCACCTCGACCGTCACCGCACCTAGTGAAAGGGCTATCAGCAGCAACACGCTGCCCCGGAACGGGCGCAACAAGGCAAGAAGCTGGACCATGGTGCGCCAGCGGCGAGAAGACCTTGGCGGCGGACGGTTGTCGGAAGGCCCGGCCGACGAAGCTGCGTCGAGCCGCGCCAAGGGCCTGCCGTTGCGGCCGACCTCGCGGCGGCACGCGTCGAGCCAAGAAAGCGACTCGGTTACTTGTTGATCGACGCCGCCGGGGCGGCGAATCAAGTCGACCCATTGTCCGGCCACGCGGGCCTGGAGAAAACATGACCCCAAAGATGGCTCTATGCGAAAGCCGTCGATGTCGCTCAGCCGCCACTCCCGCCGGTTGTTTCCGTGTTCGTCCCTGGCGACCAACTTGCGGTTGTCAATCTCCAAAAGCTGAGATGCCGCGTTGCCGTCCAGGCCGATGTTCGTCTCTAGCACAACACACGGAGGCGTTCCGGCCTCCTGGCCGCCGATCTCACTGCGCACGGTGTTTCTTAGCATGGTGTTTCTTAGGCTGGGCATCTCTGCGCTCCACGTGCAAAAAAGGACCGGCTCCTGACAATCTGGCCGCTCTGCGTCAGGCTTCATGTCCCCTGTTCTTGGAAAGAGTGTTGTGTTTCGTCAGGATGCGGTAGGTTCTTGTCGTTCAGTCGGGGCGCTGTGGGCGGCGCCTTTTGATCGTGCGACGAGCCACGCACCTTGTCGGCCGCCTCGTGCAACGCCTTGCCGGTCCGGTCGAGAATTGCGCCTCCCGCCTCCTCCGTCTTTTTCACGGCTTCGTGGGTCTTTTCTTTCAGCTCTTTCTTGTCGATCGTGACACTGCTTTCGTCCTTGTTGTTTTGCACCTGGAGAACACCGGTCATGGCTAACACGGCGCCCATCACGACGAGGATTGCAATCGCTGCCAGAATCAAACGAGTCATGGTAATGTCCCTTTCTCAATAGAATCATGCCGCCCCGGTCAACTGTTCTTCGAGAACGGAAACAAGTTCCGCCGGGTCAACCGGCTTGGCAAGAACCCGATCCGCGCCCGCCTCCACCGCGCGGTAGACGGTGTCGATGTTTTGAGTCCCAGTCATGTATACGACGCGAGCCGCGGGCTGAGCCGCCCGAATTCTCCGACACACGTCGGCGCCGTCGAGTCCGGGTTTTCGGTAGTCGAACACGACGGCATCGTAGACGCTTTTTCGAGCAAGCTCGACTGCCTTGGAGCCAATCCAGGACATGTCGGTCTGCCACTTCACAGACAACATTTGTGACAGGTACGTGCATGCCTGCTCGTCGTCGCCAACGATAAGAATCTTGATTGGTGCTGACATATACATCACTCCTTAGGTCAAGGTGAGATTCACTGAGGTTCATGCGGCGGCTGATGGCGAAGGCTTGACGATGCCGTCGAGGCCGCCCACCCCAGGCCGATCAGCCCGATTATGGCCGCTTGCGAAAGCACGAGGTGGCGGACCTGCGCCCGCGTCATCGCCACCACACGCAGCAAGGCCAGCTCGCTGGTCTGCTCTTCACGTGCGGCTTTTGATTTTCCATTCAGACAAGAGCCGACGCGATGAAACACGCACGAGTGTTCTCCGCGTCGGCTCGGTTCGGAAATCTTAAGGATCAATCGACAAAGCAGGGAGTTAGCAGCCCCTATCCCCAGATGGACCGTTGGTGCTTGATCTCCCGTTCGGCCTGTTCCTTCGTATAGCCGTAGCGTTCCTGTAGCTTGCCAATGAGCTCGTCCTGCTGGCCATTGATGACTGTCAGGTCATCGTCCGTGAGTTTTCCCCATTGCTCCTTAATCTTTCCTTTGAGTTGCTTCCAGTTTCCTTTGATCTGGTCCGCGTTCATAATGTTAGCTTTCCTTCATAGTAGTTTCCGAACCGCGAAAATAATTGTCACCTGCCCAGCATCTTCGCAATGATGAAGATCAGGATTGCCCCCCCAAGCCCTCCACCAGCCAGCAGATAGACAAGTGAATAACCGGCAGCCGCAATCGGCAACGCCATTTCTGCAAAAATCTCCATGTGTGACTCCTTGTATAAGCCATCGCTTCCCTCCACCCTAAGCAAAGACAAGCGAAGGCTGGTTCTGTTGTAAAAGCAGAGTTTCCGCGATTCCGATTGCTTCACGCGATGGAATCGCGACAATCAATACTCGACTACGTTGGGCGAAACGCCACTTACCAGCCGCGACCCCAGCCGCGTCCGCCATAGTAAAATCCTGGACGGCCGTAATAATAGCGATAGCTAGGGTAACCGTAGTAATAGCCGGATGACGGGTAATTGTAGTAGGTCGTGCTTGGCGGCACGACAGTTTCGGTACTCGGAGCAACGGGCACCGTGGGAACGGGAGGGGCGACAGTCACTCCACCGTAGCCCGTGCTGTAGCCGCCATTCGGATTGACGTAGGTCCATCCGCCTGGATCGGAATACCACATCCAGCGATTGTCGGGCGCCCAGTACCACCAACGATTGTTCTCCCATTTGTAGCGCCACGGATCGGGCCGATTGTCCGTGACCAGGTTTGTTGCTGAGCGAGTTCGGCCTTGGAAACGCCTGTCCGATGAGGAGTTACCGCGGATCTCGCGTTCCCCGCGTGTTTCCACGTTAGCACCGACACTCGGCGTTTGAACGTGGGCGTTTACACCGGTCGTGCCTGGTGCCTGAGTTCGGTTGACCTGCACTTCGGCCCCTGGCGCGTTGACGTTCACTCCTGCGGCACCGTTGGCGTCGGATGCAGCCGGCGGACTCGGATTGGCGGGGGGCATCGTACGCCGCGCCGCGTCAGCGGCGTTTTGGGCTGCTCCAGTTTCCTGGCCGGCCACACGGCCTGCCGCGGTCGCACCGCCGAGATCACCTGCGCTTGCTTGGCACGTGAACAGAGTTACGATCACCAATGCTGCGGGAATATAGTTGGCTTTCATGCTGCAAGTTCCTTTCAGTATTTGTGAGCAATGTCTTTTTCACTACTCGTAATGCCGGATAGCTTCTATTGCGAAAACTTACGTTTTCCGCTCCTTACCATTTGGCAATCGTGCATTTCCAATGCCAAAAGCGATTATTTCGCTGGGGGAAACGGGATTTCGAGCGACAGCACGTCTCGTAATTCTCGTAATCCACGATCGGTGCTCGCCTTCCACTTTCAATGCGACAAAGACTTCTGGTTAGGAAAACCTGGAAGTCACATTGAATGCTTGGGCACCGCCGTGGTTGGTTCATAATCTGTCAATAGCGGCAAGTACAGGCACCGGGGATTTGCGCACAAGAAACAAAAAAAAGACGAGTCACGAACTTTCGTTCACGACTCGCCTTCTCTCACCGCGACGATCAGTAGTTAGTTGAGCACGCTCTCAGCGGGTCGTACCTCCATGAATCTTGGCGGCCGCCCGATTTGAGCCATAGAACTTTTGCACGTCGCTGGCGAACGTTGGGTCAGCGAAGTTTGGCCACTGGTTCTTGTCGAAGCCAGGGGCATTCTTCAGGGCTTCTTTCGAAACGTCCAGCGTGCAATATACTTCCTTTTGCGTGCCCGCAGACGTTGCCCCCTTAAAGAATACCCGCACGTCATTCCACGGCACGGCGAAGTACTTGTCGCCCATGCCCAGGATTCCGCCGAAAGACAGCACGGCATAGCTGATCTTGCCGGACGCAGGATCCACAACAATGTCCTCGATTTTTCCCAGCTTCTCGTTTTCCGTGCCATAGACCGCCAGGGAAAGCAGGTCCGACACGCGGGCAGTGGTCGGGGCTGGGGCGTCCTCCGCGAAGGCTTGAACCGCGGCAACGCAAAGTATCCCACCAAGGGCCACAACAAAGATCTTCGACAAACTACGCATTACACACCTCCTTAAGGAATAGGGTTCATATCACAACACAATCACACGTCGTATGCAAAAATCATTCCAGAGAAAATGGCACTTGCATACTCACGATCAGTCTCGGCACGTTTTCCGTAGTAGGAAATGCACTGCGTTAAAGGCGTCCCAGAAGTAAAAGCACTAAGATAACTACGGCAATCAGGCCCAGCCCTCCGCTCGGATAATAGCCCCACCCGGCGCTGTAAGGCCAGGAAGGCAGAGCCCCGACCAGCAGAAGAATGAACAGGACAAGAAGAATGGTCCCCATGATTTTGCTCTTTCAATAAGATCTTCCCGGTTAGCCGTTCCGTGACCATAATGAGCGGATCGATCACAGCGGAGCAACCAGCCCGCATATCTGCTCCTTGATGGCGGAAAGCAGCACGATGTTGACTCGATCATTTTCCTCAGCAAGGGGGTAACAAGACGACGTTGCGATGTGTACTCGCAGCCTCACAATCGCCCTGCTTCCATTGCTACGCAAAAAGTGGACCAACTACTTCCAAAATGGGCGCTGGCTGGCCAAGCCTTTAGCCCATATTACTCAGAAACTGCAGGGTGACGTCGAGTTAGCAGGAACCCTCGTGAGTCTTCGGTCACTTTTCCAAGTACGGATTTCTGAACGAAACGTGGAGCCGGTAATTGTCCGTTTGCGATGACGCACTATGGACTTGCGCGAGCTTGACTCACGTTGCGTCAATGATCCGCATTAGTCACAATCCGAAGAAGGCGCATCATTTGCTTGCATGTCGGAAGAAATGCTCGTTGTCACGAATCGATTTGCTGGTGAGCCATGAAGTGCGATATGGGCGTTCTGACAAACCATGGTCGCCGCTCCCGGGCCGTCGGTGCTGAGGTAATGCCACAGGGCGGAACGCATTTCCGTGCCTGGGCCCCCGGCAAGGGCCGCGTCGTCGTGGTGTTGTGCGACAAACAGCAACAAATATTGGCGGAATTTCCCTTGCAGCCAGAGGAGGAAGGCTATTACGCCGGCTGGGTTGCCGAAGCCAAGGAAGGTACGCTGTACGGATATCGTTTGGACAACCATCCGCAAATACGTGCTGATCCGGCTTCACGATTTCAACCAGAAGGGCCATTGGGGCCGTCAGAGGTCATCGATCCCCGTCGATTCCCATGGTCGGACGCCAACTGGCGAGGTGTAGGCCGGGAGGGACAAGTGATCTACGAAATGCATATCGGCACGTTCACACGTGAGGGAACCTATATGGCGGCGTCTGAGCAACTGGGTGAACTGGCCGAATTGGGAGTCACGGTGGTTGAAGTGATGCCGGTGGCCGATTTCTCCGGTCGCTTCGGTTGGGGATACGACGGTGTGTGCTTGTTTGCACCAACTCGGCTTTACGGCAGCCCGGATGATCTACGTCGTTTCATCGATCGGGCCCACGGTCATGGCTTGGGCGTAATCCTTGACGTTGTTTACAATCATCTCGGGCCCGAGGGCCAGACTCTGAATTTCTTCTCCGACCACTACCTTTCGGATTGCCACGCAACCGATTGGGGCAAGACATTGAATTTCGATGGGCCGGAGTCTGCCGAAGTGCGCCGGTTCATTTTGGACAATGCGGCCTACTGGATTGAAGAATTTCATTTTGATGGATTGAGGCTCGATGCGACGCAAGACATCCACGACTCCTCGGAGGAGCACATCCTGGCGGCCCTCGCCCGGCGAGTTCGTGCTTCGGCAAAGAACCGCGTTACGTTACTGGTCGCGGAGAATGAACCCCAGCATGCACACTTGGTCGGCCCCCTGGACCACGGAGGATTCGGCATCGATGCCCTATGGAACGATGACTTTCACCACATCGCGCAAGTGGCGTTGTCCGGGCACGGCGAGGCCTACTACAGCGACTATCGCGGCACGCCACAGGAATTCATTTCCGCAGTCAAGTACGGCTATCTCTTCCAGGGCCAATGGTACCGATGGCAGAAGAATCGGCGTGGCACACGGGCCCTGGACTTGCCTCCGAGCGCTTTTGTCAACTATATCCAAAACCATGACCAAGTTGCCAACTCCGTCCGCGGAGAGCGCTGCCACGCCTTTAGCAGCGCCGGATGTTATCGGGCAATGACCGCCCTTTTGCTCCTGGCACCGGAAACACCGATGCTTTTCCAAGGTCAGGAATTCGCCTCGTCACGCCCGTTCCGGTATTTTGCCGATCTACGCCAGGATCCACGGGCGTTGACGCATACCGGTCGCCTGAAATTCTTGTCTCAATTTCCCAGTTTGCTATCCGCCAATGCCCAGAAGTGCGTGTCCGATCCTACTGATCCGCGGACTTTTGAGGGCTGCAAGCTTGATTTCTCCGAACGTACGACTCACGGGGAGAGCTATGCGTTGCACCGCGACCTTCTGCGATTGCGACGCGAAGACCCGGTAATCGGCCAGCAGCGGCGAGGCGCCCTGGATGGAGCGGTCCTGGGAGCCGCGGCTTTCATGCTGCGGTACTTTGGGAAGGCTGGTGACGACCGCCTGCTCATCGTCAATCTTGGTGTGGACCTGCACCTTAGCCCGGCGCCCGAACCGCTATTGGCCCCACCGGACAGACGTTGCTGGCAGTTGCGATGGTCGAGTGAAGATCCCAGCTACGGTGGCGCTGGAATTCGGCCGTTGGAAACCGATGAGAATTGGACAATTACGGGGCACTCCGCCATGCTGCTGATTCCCGCGGAGACACGGCGACCGAACGAACACTGCGGAAAAACCGCCGAGAAAGTGGAGCGAGCGGACGGTCAGGCCTAAGATTACAATGAGTACTGCCAGGAGACTTCCGCGTGAGAGAACTTATTCGAAAAATGCCCTGGGGCGAAGCCCAGGTGGCTCAGTTGGAACCGTTGCTGACGCGCGAATGGTTGATCACCAACGGGGTGGGCGGATACGCCTCGGGAACCGTGGCCGGCGTGGTTACGCGGCGTTACCATGGACTCTTGATCGCTGCCCTGCCGGCGCCGGTTGGGCGCATGATGATGCTTCCGCACCTTTCCGAACAGATTCGCTTGCCCGACGGGCGGAACGTCCGTTTCAGCGGTGAGGAACGGACCGGCAGCCCCCTGACGGTCTACGGCGCGAATTACTTGGCTGAGTTCCGCCTGGAAACGGGTCTGCCGGTGTGGCATTACCGTGTTGGCGAAATCGTATTAGAGAAGCGAATCTTGCTGCCCCATCGGCAGAATACGGTCTTCGTGATCTACCGCCTGATCGAAGGACCGGACCGCGTTCGCCTGAAACTTCTGCCCTCAGTCCAGTTTCGCTCGCATGACGGACCTGTCAATACGCCGCTGCCCAAGGGTTTCCGTCTTGTTAGCGAGAATGGCCGCCACGAGCTATTGGCCGGTCCCGAATTGCCCAGCTTGCGCATGAAGCTTATCGGACAACGGCCAGCCTTTACCTCGGAGCCGCAGTACCTTACGCAACTCCTGTATCGCATGGAAGAAAGCCGCGGCTACGATTCGCAGGGAGACCTTTGGAGTCCCGGCTATTTTCGCGTCGATCTCGTCCGCGGCGAGGACGCGGCCCTGGTAGCATCGACGGAACCCTGGGAGACCATCTTGGCCCTCTCCCCGGACAACGTGATCGAAGCGGAAACGGAACGGCGCGCTCGGTTATTGGGCGCCGCCCACCAGCTCACCCAGTCCGCGCTGGCCAGCGAATTGGTCCTGGCCGCCGATCAATTCCTGATTGTGCCGCTGGGACGCGTACAGGACGCCGCCCGCGTGCAGGCCGCCGGCGATGAAGCCCGGACCGTGATCGCCGGCTATCATTGGTTCACGGATTGGGGTCGCGATACCATGATTAGCCTCGAGGGTCTGACGCTGATTACCGGCAGGGTTGTAGAAGCCGGCTACATCCTGCGCACATTCGCCCACTCGATCCGCAACGGCCTGATTCCGAACCTCTTTCCGGAAGGAGAGAAGGAAGGGCTCTATCACACGGCTGATGCAACTTTATGGTTCTTTCACGCCCTCGCGCGTTATCTGGCCTACAGCGGCGACCATACATCGCTACAGATTCTGCTGCCACGCCTGCGAGAAATCATCGACCACCACCTGCGTGGCACGTCCTTCGGCATCGGCGTAGATCCAAACGACGGTCTGCTACGGCAAGGCGCCGAAGGCTATCAGCTTACCTGGATGGATGCCAAGGTAAGTGACTGGGTGGTGACGCCGCGCCGCGGCAAAGCAGTGGAAATCAACGCCCTGTGGTACAATGCACTGCGGCTAATTCAGCGATGGGTCAGCGCCGAGGAGGGCGAAGAAGCCGCCCGACCGTTCGGCCAGCACGCAGCCCGGGCGGAGGCCTCGTTCAATGAGCGTTTTTGGAACGCGCAGGACCGGTGTCTTTACGACGTCGTAGACGGTCCCCAGGGCGACGACCCTTCCTGCCGCCCCAACCAAATTCTGAGCTTCTCCCTGGACTATCCCGTACTCCGAAGAGAATACTGGGAACCCGTGCTTAACATCGTCCGCCAGCGGTTGCTCACGCCCGTAGGCTTGCGCTCGCTGGCGCCCGGCCATCCCGATTATCGTAGCCAGTACGACGGCGATCTGCGTTCCCGTGACGCCGCGTATCACCAGGGGACAGTCTGGGCGTGGCTGATGGGGCCCTTCATCGATGCCTGGCTTCGCGTCTATCCGGATGACCGTCACGGTGCACGGCAGTTGCTGCAGCACTTCGAGCATCATCTGGGTGAGGCCTGCATCGGCACGATCAGCGAGGTATTCGATGCAGAGCCACCACATGCGCCGCGGGGCTGTGTCGCCCAGGCATGGAGTGTGGCCGAGGTCCTCAGGGCCTATGTGAAAACGGACGAGACAAAGGCAGTCGCAGCCGAGGAATAGCCTTCGCGCATAAATCAGGGTCCGTTCGGCGCCTGTCAGTAGTCCGGAGGGTTTCGCCCGTCGCCCCGATGGTGTTCCGGCCTAGCAGCCAGACGTCTTACGGCAGCCTTGATCCAGGATACGTTCTGAATTAGTTCCTCGCGCGAGCGTGTAAACGCGGGAGGCAACTGGTGAAGCCGGCGCCAGGCCCACGCTGCCATTCCAGATGCGGCGATCAGGCTGGTAACGGCGACGAGGCCGTAAGCGGCGGCCGGAGGAATTCCTATCGCGATCAGGCATTGAGCGATCGCCAGCAAAGACACCGGAACCATCGCCAGGAAGAGCAATGTCCCCGCCGCAAGAACGGCAAGCGGCTGCACGATTCGCCCCATGATTTCGCGGGCATCGCTTTGGAAAAGCTGCCCCTGCAGTCCTCCCAAGGTTACGATGTCCTCGACCACCTGCCCGATGCTCTGCCGAACGCTTTCCGACTCGACCGCTCTAGCTGAATTGAACTGGATCATTTGCGCTTTATCCAAATTCCTACGAGTATTCCGAAGAGCGTGGCCAGTAGCAGCTCCGCCCCCGGATGTGAAGCGACCATTCCCTCGGCTTTCCGGAGTTGCCGATCGATCGATCGCCTATAGGGGTTGACTATTCCGTTCATGGTCCTGTCATTGAAGACACGCATAACAACGCCTCACATCAACCAAAGACTCTCCCTAAAGTGATCTTCCGGCAGGATTTCTCTCCAACGACTCGTCGCTATGATGCAATAGCTGTTTCACCGACGACGTAACGAATTCCATGCCTTCGCGCGCGATCGTGGTCGCCATCGCACTTAAGACCCCCGCTACGATGCCGGCAAGCGGCGAGGGCTGCACCGCTTGCGCAACGCGGTCGACGGCGTCGGTTACCGTCTCGGAGTTGCCAACCTTGCAGCATGTGCGGCGTGGAACAAGGAAAAATCCCACCGCCGCCGCAGTGCCAAGCGACATCCACGGATGTTTGGCGACATAATGCCGCCAATCAAACTCTCTCCGTGCTTTCATCACCGCCTGATCTGCGTGCTCGGACAGGCTTCCGCGAACGTTCTTCATTTGCCACTGTAAGGCGGCAGGTAAATTCTGAGATACCATTCCGAGAAGCTCCCCCTACGCCGCGCGCCCGCTGGCTTGCTAATCCACGAGCCAGCGGTTGCTCCGGACTGTCCGTCGCCCCGTTCCGATCATTTCGAACTGAGCATCATGCTGATAAGTACGCCCGCTACCAGGCCTACGCCGAAGCATATGGCAAGCGACTCGCCCGGCCGGTCGCGAACCAGGCGTTCGGCTTCGACGTAGCTGGCCCGAACCTGATCCGCCGCTTGCTTCGCGGTATTGTGTACGCTTTCCGAGGCCCGATTCGAGTACTGGCGAACGCTCTCGGCAGCCTGGCCGAAGGTCGAAGCGGTGAACCCAGACAACTCATTCAGATACTTCTCGATCGTGTCCCGTCCCTCGCCCGTTTTGCGTTGGATGGTGCCCACAAGCTTGTCGACTTCGCCATGAAATTGAGAAAGATCGTCGTCACTCAACTGCCCCCAACGTGTGCGGATTTTTCCCTTGATTTCGTTCCAATTGCCTTCCAGTGTCTGTTGGCTAACCATGACAATACACTCCCAAGAAAATGATCCCTGCACTTCTCGGGCCTTCGTATGTCCCTAACGAAGAAGTGCCGACAAGCAGGAATGCATGCGAGTACCATGCCAATTCGTTTTTGCAGGGAAGATCTGCTTGAAGCTGGCTCCGTCAAGAAGTTATCCACGACGATCTGGTTCGCAAACAATCACAGTGGACCAGCAAGCACCGCGCGGGGACTTATACAATCCTGAGGCTCGGCCGATCCTGAATGCCGCCGACGGGCCTACAAAGGGTTCTTCCGCTGTACTGCTACGAGTTGTGCTGCGGCCTAGTAATTCGGATCCCAAATGGCAATTGAGGAGTTGATCATTAATTCCACAAAGCCGTAGTTCGTTGCGGAGAGAGTCTCTCTAGCAGCTTATTGGGAGACTCCAAATGAACGGCGCGCGATTTGCTCCATCCATCGAACGCCCAGAAGGAAAGAACAATGTCAGTGCAAATAATCCGAGGAGCCTCATTGTGCCACGCGGCGACAAATCAAAATACACCGAGAAGCAGAAGCGGCAAGCCCAGCATATTGAAGAGGGCTATCGGAGCCGAGGTGTCGACGAGCCCGAAGCCGAGAAGCGGGGCTGGGCGACGGTCAATAAGATGACTGGCGGCGGAAAACGGCCGGGTGGTTCGGGTCAAGGCGAACCGCTCAACAAGCAGCCGGCGAAAAAAGGAGGCAAGATCGGCGGACGGGCATCCGCCAATCGGCCAACTCAGCAGCGATCCGCATCGGCTCGAAAAGCCGCGCAAACTCGCAAGCGCAATGCAACCCGACAGAAGTCGCAAGTCGGTTGAGGCCGTCGATACTAGACCGAATCGCCAAAACGAAAGGAAAAGAACATGAACCAGCAATGTATCGCGACACAACGGAATCGAATTGACGGGATGGCCAAGGGGAAATTCCGCATGCCGGCCGATGGCAGTCTGCTTGTCGTTAAGGGCAAACGAATCCGCCCGCGGCCTAACCACGTGGTTCCTCACACCGGACCACTCCCTGCGCCCGTCGACGGAACAGCGGTCCGGGCAGGGCCGGAAAGTGAGTCCAATCCCCTTCGCCTAGCGGACCAGCGCCGCGCATTGTTGGCGCTGCGGACCAGATTGCAGGGAGACCTGATCGAGACTGCGCAGTTAACGTTGGGTAATGGCATCGAGACGACCGTCGATTCGCCGGATACGGTCGATTGTGCAAGCGGTGTCGTCGAGCAGGACTTGGCGGTAAGTTTGCTCGGCAGCGCAACCGTAACGTTGGACCAAATCGAGACCGCCCTGCAACGGATCGAAGACGGCAAGTATGACCGTTGCCTGGAATGCGGCACAAGGATTCCGGCGGCCCGCTTGGAAGCCGTCCCGTATGCCACGCGCTGCGTCGACTGCGCAGCACGTCAAGAACAAATTGGCTGAAACCATAAACAACCATTTCTTTCGTGGAGGTATATCATGTTGCGATGGGCATTGACTTTCTTGATCGTAGCTCTCGTGGCCGGACTTTTCGGCTTCTGGGGCCTGGAGGGCGTCGCCATGGAGATCGCGAGGATCTTGTTCGTTGTCTTCCTGATTCTCTTCATCGTCTCGCTGCTTGCCGGCCGGCGGTGGTTTTATTCCCCATAAGAAAGCTGTTTCAAAAAACCGACATCGAGGATGTGGCCGTCTTGAAATAGTTTCTATAGGTCCGCAAGGAACGAAGCGATGAAGATGCGCGTGTGGCCCGGCCGCCCGTATCCCCTGGGGGCTACGTGGAATGGGAGCGGTGTGAACTTCGCCCTATACTCGGAAAATGCGACCAACGTGGAGTTATGTCTCTTCGAATCTCCCGACGCGTCAAAGGAATACTGCCGTATTTCTTTGCCGGAGAGCACCGATCTCGTTTGGCACTGCTACCTGCCCGATATCTTACCGGATCAGGTCTACGGTTACCGGGTCTACGGCCCTCATGAACCGGAGAAAGGGCATCGCTTCAATCCGAACAAGATTCTGCTGGATCCCTATGCCAAGGGAATTGCACGGGAGACGAGGTGGTCGGATGGTGTATGGGGTTACAAATTGGGTGATGAGCGGGCCGACTTGTCGTTTGACGAGCGCGACAGCGCATGTTGTGCGCCTTTGGCGGCAGTCATTGACGAGGCGTTCACCTGGGGCGACGACCGGCCGCCGCAGACTCCCTGGAACAAAACCATTATCTACGAGATGCATGTCAAAGGATTTACCAAGCTGCACCCCGACGTGCCCGAGAAGCTTCGCGGCACCTACGCGGGATTGGGTACCGAGGCAATCGTCCGATACCTGCGTGACCTGGGAATCACCGCTATCGAATTGCTGCCTGTCCAAGACCACGTGGACGACCGCCATCTTGTCGATTGGGGACTGAGCAATTACTGGGGCTACAATACGCTGGCCTTCTTCGCGCCGGAACCGAAGTATTCCTCGAACCCCGTCGCGCAAAATACGGTGCGCGAGTTCAAGACGATGGTCAAGACCATGCATAGTAACGGCATTGAAGTAATCCTGGACGTCGTCTACAACCACACGGCGGAAGGCAGCCAAATGGGGCCGACGCTTTCCTTTCGCGGCATCGATAACGCTTCTTATTACCGTCTCTCCGCCGAAGATCCCAGGTACTATATGGATTTCACGGGCTGCGGCAACACCTTTCGCATGGAGAATCCACATGTGCTCCAACTCATCGTCGATAGTCTTCGCTATTGGGTACTGAAGATGCACGTTGACGGGTTTCGTTTCGATTTGGCCTCCACCCTCGCGCGGGAATTGCATGAGGTGAACATGCTGGGTGGATTCTTCGACATCATGCACCAGGACCCGGTCCTCTCGCAGGTGAAATTGATTGCCGAGCCGTGGGATCTGGGTCAAGGAGGCTACCTGGTGGGCAACTTCCCGGCCTTATGGTCTGAATGGAACGGCAAGTACCGCGACTCGATCCGCAAGTTCTGGAAAGGCGACGGCGGCATGGTGTCGGAGTTCGCCACGCGTTTCACCGGTTCCAGCGATCTCTACGAGTGGAGCAGTCGCCGGCCGCACGCCAGCATCAACTTCGTGACCTGCCACGACGGCTTTACGCTGAACGACCTGGTGTCGTACGATGCAAAACACAACGAGGACAACGGGGAAGACAATCGCGACGGCGATGACAACAATTCCAGTTGGAATTGCGGTTGCGAAGGGCCGACCGACGATCCGGCCATCAATCAATTGCGAGAGCGGAAAATACGAAGTATCCTGGCAACCTTGCTGCTCTCCCAGGGTGTGCCTATGCTCCAAGCCGGTGATGAGATTGGCCGTACGCAGCGGGGCAACAATAACGCTTACTGCCACGATAACGAGTTGACCTGGATCCACTGGGAGCCCGACGAGCGCAAAACAGAACTTTTGAGGTTCGTCCGGCGGGTTGCACGGGTCTTCCACGAGCAACCCGTCTTTCACCGCCGCCGTTTTTTTCACGGAAAGCCGATTCAAGGCGCCGAAGCGCCTGAAATCTCGTGGCTTGATCCATGCGGCCAGGAAATGAACGAGCAGGCCTGGAGAGATTCGTTTGTGCGCTCTCTGGGCGTGCAGCTCTTTGGCGGCGAGATCGACGTGGACGAACATGGGGAGCCGATCATCGGCGACACCATGCTGCTGATGTTCAACGCCGATCATGCCAACACGATTCTCTTTGTCCTTCCCAAGCCTGAAAACGGCAACCCCTGGGACTTGGTCTTTGACACGGCTCGGCCCGAATCCCCTGGGGACTCATCCACGCCAACGGGAGCACCGTACGACCTTGCGCCTTGCTCAATGGCCGTTTTTTGTTCTAAGGTACCTCGAAAAGAGGAGATTCTGTAACAAACAACTCGCCAGGGGGCCGAAGCAGATGAAGAAGATCACGCTTGCCAGCGGTATTCCAGTTGCCAAGTTGATTGCTATTGGCGCTGGCCCGCTTATGGCCCTTCTCATCCTTAGCGCCGGGCTGGGGTATTGGAACATTCTGCAACTGCGCCGGAACGACGCTTTGGTCGTTCACACCGAGGAGGTATTGGACGCTCTCGAAAGTGTTGTCTCGACAATGAAGGACGCCGAGACAAGCCAACGCGGCTACTTGCTTACGGGAGTAGGCAGCTATCTCGAACAGTACAACGCCACCGTTAGCGCCATCCAGGATAGAATCCAGCGGTTGAAAGACTTGACCGAAGACAATCCCCGCCAACAAGTCCGTATCCGCCTCATGGAGCCACAGATTTCGGCCAAGCTGAAGGAATTGGATCGAGCTATTGCCTTGAGGAAGAAAGACCCCCAGACGGGTTGGCAGATTGTCTTGAGCGGTGAAGACGAGAGGCTCATGGAGGCGATTCGCGCGCAGGTTCAGGCAATGCAACAAGAGGAACGGGACTTGCTTACCGTGCGCGAACGGCAATCCCGTCAAGGCTACTTGGTGGCCGTTTTTACGACATTCTTGACGCTCGTTTTATGCCTTGGGATGGTCGCGACGCTTGTTTACCTTGCGCAACGTCATCTTTCGGAGCGTGAGCAGTCGGAGAGTTCACAAGCGCGGCTGGCGGCAATCGTGGAATCCTCTGACGATGCAATCGTTTCGAAAGACCTCAACGGCATTATCCAGACATGGAATGTTGGAGCAAATCGTCTATTCGGCTACCAGGCGGAGGAGGTCATTGGCCAACCGATCACCCGCCTGCTGCCGCCCGAGCGGCTTCAGGAAGAAGCGGAGATTCTGTCGCGCATACGAAAGGGGAATTGCGTAGAGCACATGGAAACGGTGCGGGTGACCAAGGACGGACGACGGATCGATGTTTCCTTGACTATTTCGCCCGTAAAGGACCGAAACGGCCGGATTATCGGGGCCTCGAAGATCGCCCGCGACATTACCGACCGCAAACGCGCGGAGAGCGAGTTGAATGCAGCGAAGGATGCTGCCGAGTCCGCCAACGTAGCCAAGAGCCAGTTCCTCGCGAATATGAGCCACGAGTTGCGCACCCCTATGAACGCAATTATTGGCATGACGGACCTGGCGCTTGGCGAGGAGCTGTCGCCAACCCTCCGCGACTATCTACAAACCGCGAAACAATCTGCCGATGGCCTGCTGGAACTGCTCAACGAAATCCTCGACCTTTCGCGGATCGAGGCGGGCAACTTCCAACTGGAATCAACACCTTTCGACCTCCGCAAGAGCGTGGAACAGGTCGTCAAGACGCTCAGTGTTCGGGCCTACGAGAAGGGTCTGGAACTGGTCTGTGACTTCGGAAACGTGCCTACACAATTCGTGGGCGATCCCCTGCGATTACGACAGGTGTTGGTCAATCTAGTGGGGAACGCCGTCAAGTTCACAGCCAAGGGCACGGTGGTCGTGAGTACGACCGTCGAAACGTCCGAAGGAGAGAATACTATCGTGCAGTTCACCGTGGCCGACACGGGTATCGGCATCGCCCTGGAGGATCAAGAACGAATCTTCAAGCCCTTCACCCAGGCAGACTCGTCGACCACGCGTCAGTACGGCGGCACGGGCTTGGGACTAGCCATTACTCGCCGCCTGGTTGAGCGGATGGGCGGACGGATCTGGGTCGAGAGCGCGCTTGGCAAGGGGAGCATCTTCCGTTTCACGACACGATTAGGCCTGCGAGGCGGAGATGAGGAAGAGCCGGAGTTACCCACCATCCGCCGAGAAGCCCTGAGCGACCTACCGGTTCTGGTCGTTGCCGACAATCCCGTTAGTCGTCGCGTGCTTGTTGAAATCTTCCGACGGTGGGCGATGAAGCCGGAATCGGCGGACGACGTGCCGACGGCCTTAGCTAAGACCCACAAGGCGGCCAGTGAGGGGCGGAACTTCCGTTTCATTCTGGCAGACGCCATGCTGCCGGGGATCGACGGATTTACGATGACCGAGTGGCTGCGAAACGACGCCAAGCTGGCTGGTCAGGTCATTCTCATGTTCTCGGCATCGGAACGCCTCAGTCAAGCACAACGCTGTCGGGACGTAGGCGCCCTGAGCTTGGAGAAGCCCATTTCTCAGTCCGCCCTGTTCAACGTAATGGCCGAGGCGCTGGGGATCCAAGAGCAGGCCATGAAGACCGCCGCATCAGCCAACCCGACCGCTTGCGAAACTTCGTCGCGATTATTGCGCGTCCTGTTAGCCGAGGATATTCCCACGAACCAAAAGTTGCTTACCTATATTCTCGGCAAACGTGGACACTCCGTACAGGTTGCCCGCGATGGTCGGCAGGCGGTGGAAGCACTGGATCGGCAGGATTTCGACGTGGTCCTCATGGACGTGCAGATGCCGGTCATGGACGGTCTTGCGGCGACCCGCGCCATTCGCAACCTCGCAGACCCCAGAAAGGCCCGTGTGCCGATCATCGCCCTGACGGCCCACGCGCTGACGGGCGATGCCGACCGCTGCCTGAACGCCGGCATGGATGGCTATGTCAGTAAGCCGATCAACCGCGAAGAGCTAATCGAACGTATTGAGCATTTTGCGGAGACCACGATGGGAGAAGTGTAGAGGATTGGCAACAGGATAGACTGGAAAGGCGTGCGTGAATGAACTCCCCGCGCTCGAATTCCGATCGGCCGCGGCGGGTCGTCGCCGCCACTTTGGTCGTAGTGGCTGTCATCTTGGCCTTTGGCGTAGCTTACCTGCTGAGCAACGTGATGTTCTTGCTGTTTGTTGGCGTGGTGTTGGCAACGGCCCTGGAACCGATGATCGTAGCCCTCCAGCGCCGCCACATGCCGCAACCGTTTGCCGTGGGCGCGGTGTATGCCGGCCTCATCCTACTCTTGGCTGCGGCGATTATCGTCGTCAGTCCGTATGTCATCCATCAAGTTCGGGGCCTACTGAGCGTGGTCCCCCGCGCGAACGAACAGACACACCAATGGCTGGCCAACGCCGGGGACGCCCTGTGGGCGAAGGTTGCCCGGCGAATCATGTCAGAGTACTTGTCGAACAGGGCTCCCGCGGAGTTGGAGCAGACGATTTCGACCATGGGCCAGACGGCCTCGTACCTGGCGATCGCAGCCCGTGGGCTCTTGGTGGCCTGCGGGGTCGTGCTGCTGGCCTTCTACTGGTCGCTGCAGGGCGACCGAACCATCCGCTGGCTGTTGCTGTTGCTGCCAGTCAGCAGTCGCGATGGGGCGCAAGACACGATCGCGGCGATGGAAGGGAAGGTCGGTGCTTACCTTCGCGGGCAAGGCTTGGTTTGCCTGGCCATGGCAGCCACGGCCACGGCCGTATATGCCCTCTTAGGACTTCGCTATGCCGTAGTATTGGGCCTGGTCGCCGGATTCATGGAAGTGTTGCCGGTGCTCGGGCCTATCCTGGGGGCCGTCCCGCCGCTCGGCGTGGCACTGTTTACGGACCCCGGTAAGACGCCGTGGATCCTGCTGGCAGCCGTTCTCATGCAGCAGGCCGAAGGCTACTTTCTGGTTCCGCGGATTATGGACAAGTCGGTCGGTGTTCATCCGCTGGTGACGCTCCTGGCAATCGCCGCTTTCGGCTCGGTCCTCGGGCTTGCCGGGGCAATCCTGGCGATTCCCCTGGCCGCAGTCATTCAGGTACTGCTGAACCGTTACCTGCTTAGCCCGGCGGGGGCAAAGCCAGAACAGCCGTCCGGACGCGGCGCGCTGAGCGTACTGCACTATGATGCGCAGCAATTGCTGCGCGACATCCGCCTGCGCGACAAGGTGGAATCGTCTTCCGGAAGTACTGATCAACTCAGGGAAGCGATCGAAGCAATCGCACGGGACTTCAGCGTGGACTTGCAACAGGCTGAGGGTGAGGCCGCGACGGAGGATGCGCCATGACCCACTTGGCAAAAGTGACCACACTGGTCGTGGCGACGCTCTTGGGCCTGGTGGCACTTTGGGAGTTTCGCGACCCGGCACTGATTTTTCTGCTTTCGCTGGTCGTAGCGGCCGCAGCACGCGAGCCGGTGGATTTCCTTACTGGTCGCGGCTTACCGAGATCGGTGGCGCTGGCCGGACTTTACGTGTTGAGCATACTGGGCGTTGCGGGGTTTTTGCTGGCCGCGATTTATCTCGTGAGCGGTGAATTGGCCCGCGCCGCCGCCGACTTCAAACGACTTTATGAATATGCCACGGAACACTCGTCGGCCGTACTCTGGATCGAGCGTACGCTTGGCGAGCGATTACCCCTCGCCGATGAATTGCTGACCGCATTGGTCGGCCACCATGGCGAGCAAGCGGTTCGATTCGTGCTCGGCACGGCGTTCGGGGTAGTCAGCGCAGTGGTGGACACCGTGTTCGTGATCGTTTTGAGCATTTACTGGGCGGCCGATCGCGAGTATTTCGAGCGTCTTTGGCTTGCACTATTGCCATTGCCGCAACGCGTCTCGGCGCGGCAATTATGGCGAATGCTCGAAAGCGAACTGGGCGCGTACGCCCGCAGCGAAATCATCCAGAGCCTCTTGGCAGGAATCGTGCTGGGGGCCGGCTTCTATCTGTTGGGACTGGACTATCCCGCCTTGCTGGCAGTAGTCGCCGCGTTGAGTTGGTTGCTTCCCTGGCTGGGGGCAATTATCGCGTTGACGACCTTGGTCGTGGCCGAACTGCCGGCCTTGGTCCTTGATGGGCCAGGCTCCATCTTGTCCGTTGTCGCGGCGGCTTCCTTCACGGTGCTGGTGTTTGGGGTCCTCGAATCCGTCGTGGAGCCACGGATGTTCAACCGGCGGCGATACAATTCCCTCTTCATTGTGCTGGCCGTGATTGCCCTGGCCGAGACGTTCGGAATTCTGGGGTTGTTGCTTGGTCCCATGGTTGCCGTGGCGGTCCAAGCCACGTTGGAACACGTCGAGCGAGAGCGAGTCGCCGTACGCCGTCCCTCCACCGATTTGACCGCCCTCGATGCTCGCATCGCGGAGTTGCGGGCCCAGGCCTCCGGCGAAGACATTCCCCGGGAATGGACGAGCATTGTGGACCGTTTGGAAGCTCTGATTGCCAGGGCGCGAGAACTCTACTGTGAGCCCGGCTAACTTGCCCAAGGCCCAGTTCAGCAAATGAACGGAGCCCATGATGTCGGCGAGGCTCGCGACGCGGCTCACACGTGGGTGCTGCCCGCTTGGCATTGGAGATCCTCGAAATCTGCCTACCGTGGCTTCCCCTTGCTGCGGAGCGCGAGTAAGATAGAGGCAGTGTTTCCGCCGATATCGCTGACTGTCGTGCGTAGGAGGATCGATTATGAACGAAGCCATCGTGACGGTTGAGGACGCGGCCTTCCGTCTTGCCGAACTTGTGGACGAAGTCTCCGCCAGGGGCGGACCGGCTGTCCTGACGAAGGCAGGCCGCCCCGTCGCCCGAATTGTGCCCATTACTCCTGCAAGCGAGCCTTCCGGAGACTTGATCGACTTTCTCCGCCGCTGGCGGATCGAGCATCCCGAGCCGGATAGTCAGCTTGTGGAAGTGATCGCCGAGAGCCGCCGTGGTGTCCGGCCGGCACGCGATCCGTGGGAGTAATCTTTACATGGGCGTGATCCTGGATTCCTCGGTTCTGGTCGCGTTCGAGCGGCGGCGTTTCGACTTTGAACGGTTCCTTGGTGACCATTCAACGCCGGCGATTGCCTCGATAACGGCGGCGGAGTTGTTGATCGGCGTGGAGCGCGCGGATTCGGCGGATCGCCGAATCCGACGCGAATCATTCGTGCAGGGCCTTTTCACGCGAATTCCGGTGATTCCGTTCGACCTGCCGAAGGCGCGACTGTTTGCGATCCATTTCGCCGACCTTACCCGCGCCGGCCAAATGATCGGCGATCGGGACCTGCAAGTCGCCGTTACGGCCTTGAGTGTGAACTAGCACCTGGCAACTCTCAACGTGGGCGAGTTCCAGCGAGTGAACGGGCTGCGCCTGGTGGACGTTTCCGCTTATGCGTTACCCGGGGCCCCAACGACTTAAGCTGAACCAGACCGGGGAACTTTCATGATTGTCCACTTCCGCATGCCTGCTGCAGCAACAGACGCACCCTGTTGATCGCGTGCTTGGCGCAATAGTCTCCCACGATGTCCGGGTGGATGCCCGAAGAAATGTGAAACGTCTCCGCGCCGACTGCTGTGGCCAAGGCGAAATGGACCTGGCCGGCTTCACCCGACGGGTCGGTCGAGGGCAAGGGGCCAACCGCTAGACCAAGGTCCGCCTGAAACTGCTCGCGGCAGACGATCGCCATCGCCCGGGCGAACGATTCGCCATCGGCCGCGGTCGTTGCCGAGCCGAGTGGCAAAAGACGCGTCATCACCGCCACGTCGGCCGCGACCAGGCCGCCGCGAAAAGGGCCATCGCCGCCGGCGGCCCTTGCCAGCCATTGGGCGACCAGCCCGCCTGTGGCAATTTCGACCGTTGCCAAGGTCTGACCGTGCCGGCAGAGGAGGCGAACGACGACGTCTGGCAGTTCGTCGTCGCCCTCGCCATAGACCAGCGTGCCGAGCTGCTCGTGGATTTCGGTCACGGTTGGTTCGATCTGAGCGCGGCACTGGTCTTGGCTTTCGCCTTCGGCCATAATCCGCAAAATGATCGTTGCCCGGCTGGCATTGATGCCCACACGGGGAATACGGCCGCGGCGGATGAGATCGGGCATGAGCGACTCGAGCTGGCTTTCGCCCACGCCGAAACACTTGATGTTCCGCCGCACGATGACCCGCCCGCCCGCGCCCATGCCGCGGAGGGCAGCCTCGAGGTAGCCCTGCCACATCTCCCGCATTTCCGCCGGAACACCGGGCAGGGCAAAGAACCGGCAACGGCCGTCTGCCCGCGGAACGGTCAAGTCGATGCCGGGCGCGGTGCCGTTGGGGTTGGGCACGATGAGGCTGCCAGCGGGAAACAATGCCTGAAGCTCATTGCTCTTGGGCATTTCCCGCTTGCGCCGGGCGAAAAGCTGTCGGATGTGTGCCAGGGCTTCCGGCGCCGTGACCAGGGGGCGATCGACCGCCGCGGCCAGGGCCTCGCGGGTAAGATCGTCGGCCGTCGGCCCCAGACCGCCGGTGGAAACAACGATTTCCGCTCGCTGGATCGCGCGGCGGAAGACGTCGACACAAGGCTGCAACTCGTCGCCGACGGTCGAGTGATACAAAACGCGAACGCCCAACTCACCAAGCCGCTGGCTGAGCCACTGCGAGTTGGTGTCGAGCAGTTGCCCGCCGGTGATTTCGTCGCCAATAGCGAGAACCTCGGCGTTCATCGGCGACTATACGGCAAGAACATCAGCAGGCCCCGGAGTTTTCAATGTGTGGCGCGGTCGAGTTGTTCGAGCGTGTCGGAAATCGCGTCATGCACGTCGCCCGTGCCGCGCACGACAATCGCATGCTGTTGCTGCCAGTAGTAAATCGTGCAGGGGCCGCCGTTGATGTCCCAGGATTTGGGGCAGATGACGGTTTGAATCAGGTCCACAAGCTGTTGGCCGCCATCGGCACTAGCGTTCTGGCCAGCCGCCGTACCGCCCGCTCCCGCCGCACCACCGCCCGCGGGAACTCCCATGCCGGCGAGAATCGTCTTATCCTTGTCCACCGCAACCGACTTCACGGCATTGTTCGGCTTAGTAGCCGCTTCCTCCTTCGCCACCCGCTTGCCGATCTGCGTGCAAAGTTGATCGAGCCGGCCGCGAACGGTAAGCCGCAAGGACTCGCGCTGCGCACGGGCCATGCCCGTGTCTTGCAGGATCTCGCGATAGATGCCCAAGAGTTCCCGGGCGGCCGCGTCGGCCTCCTGATCGGTGGCCTTGGCCCAATGCCGCAGGGCGGCGTGTGCGGCTTCCGACAATTCCCGACCGCTACGCGCGGCGGTGGTTGCAGGAGCGGCCGTCGCAGCCTTAGAAGCCACGGCCGGCGTCGCTGATGCCGACGGGGGAGCGACATTCTCCTGAGTTATTCCGTTGGGGGTGGCTGAAATCGCCAGAATGGTTGCCAAAAAGATCGACACGATACGGACCTCCTTCTGCCCTTTGTTCCAATAATCGGATGCCCTTCATCGTTGAGCCTATCACTTTACGAAAAAAGATGCAACGCTTTTCCGCGGTTGCGACGCATAATTCTAGGGGCAGTGGACCGAATTGCCAGTGATTTTATGTCTGCGGTTGATATTTTGCACGCAACAAATTACGCATATTCCCAGGGTTGCCATGCCTGGAAGTGACACGTCGGCTTAGGTTAGAATAGTTGACGAGGGAGAGATCTTAGGATGGGTGTCTACTATAAATGTCTACGCGGCGACAGTCAGCACCTGGCGCTGATGGAACGCGACGCTGTGGCGGTCCAGGACGCGGCAGGGCGAAATTGGATCTGCTATCCGATTGCCGCCCGCAAGGTCGAAAACCTGACGATGCTGGCGCACGTGTCGGAAGTGTTCGAGGCCGACGCCACGGCCCGGCGGCAGGGTCTCGGCCAGGAAGGGACCGAGGTCCGCATCTACTATTGCGACGACGAGCGGGAATTGATCGAGAAGTTGCTGCTCGATGCCGCGCCGGAGAGTGAGGAAGAGTCGGGATCCGACTCGTAAATTCTCGATCCGGTCGTTGCTGGTGCTGACGCTGACTGTGGCTTTGCCGTGCATTTGGCTTGCGGCGACGATGAAGAAGGCAAAGAGGCAAGCATTTGATATATTAATCAACATGGAAGTGAAGCTGAGCGCGGAGTTTCATAGTTCAGAGTGGGTATCGGGCCGGCCATGCAGGGCACACATGGTGGGTATTGGCGGCGCGGGCATGCGGTCCTTGGCACAGGTTCTGAGCGCGAAGGGTTGGCGGCTCAGCGGCTCGGATCCGGCCATCGGCGCCGACGATCCGCTTGTAAAGGCGGGAGTCGATTGCCACCGCGGACATGCGGCCCAACACGTGGGCGGCGATGTCGGGTGCGTGATCTATAGCAGCGCGATTCCGTCCGCAAATCCCGAACTGTGCCGCGCGGCCGAGCTGGGAATTCCCACACTGAGCTATGCCGAAATGCTGGGCTGGTTGACGCAAGGTCGGCACGGTCTGGCAGTCGCCGGGACCCACGGAAAGTCCACTACGACCGCCATGGCCGCAGAAATCCTCGTGGCTAGCGGTCGCGATCCGACGGTGGTCTACGGCGCCGTGCCGCGCAACGGAGGCCAAGGCGGCCGGGCAGGCGGCGGAAATGTCGTGCTAGTCGAAGCCTGCGAATTCCGCCGGAATTTCTTGAATCTGTACCCCCATGACGCGGTGATCCTAAATATCGAGCCGGACCATTTCGATTGCTACGACACGCGCGAGGCGCTCGAATCGGCGTTTGCCCGATTTTCGGCCCTGCCACCGGCCGGCGGCCGCCTGATCGTGCCTTGGGGCGACACGACGGTGCAGCGGGCCACCGCCGCGGCGGGCTGCCGGATCGAGACGTTTGGGCATGACGAGCGGGCCGACTGGGCGGCATGTAAGGTGCAGGGCCAGCGAGGACAATACGGCTTTGACCTCGTGCATCGGGGCGAAAAGCTGGGCCGGATCGAACTTTCCGTGCCGGGCCGGCATAATATCCTTAATGCCCTGGCCGCTGCGGCGCTGGTAGCCGAGTGCGGCCTGTCGGCAGATGAAATGGTCGCCGGAGTTTCGCAGTTTTGCGGCTTGCGACGGCGGCTGGAACCGATCGGCAGTGCGGGCGGGGTCTGTTTTTGGGACGATTATGCGCACCATCCGACAGAAATCTCAAGCACGTTGCAAACCGCTCGCGAAACGGCGCCCGCGGCGCGGATTTGCTGCCTGTTTCAACCGCACCAGGCGTTACGCACGGCACGCCTACTAGACGAACTGGCCTTTAGCCTGCAAAATGCCGAGAGGGTGTTGATAGCCGACATTTTTCGTGCTCGAGAGGGCCCGCCCAAAAGCGGCGAGGTTACGGCCGCGGACCTCGCCGCGCGGACACGGGCTTTGGGGCAGGATGTGCCGGACTTGCACGCCCCGCTGGATGTTCGAACGTTTTTGCAGACACATTTGACTCCCGGCGACATATTTGTCGTCATGGGGGCGGGCGATATTGGAAGGATTGGTTATGATCTCCTGGACTGGTTTCGAGAACATCGTGCGGCAGGGTGAACCCCTGGCCATGCATACGTGGTTTCAATTGGGTGGGCCGGCGGAACACTTCGCCGAGCCGGAAAATCCGGACCAGTTGATTGCCCTGCTCAAGCGCAGCCACGAGGCGGGGGTCGAGGCCCGCGTGCTGGGCCAAGGTTCCAACGTCCTCGTTCGCGACGAAGGCGCGGCGGGCTTGATCCTGCGGCTGACGGCCACCGAGTTCGGCAAGATCGAGATCGACGGCCAGCGAATCACCGTGGGCGGCGGCGCGAACCTGGGGCGGCTGGTCACCGCGGCCGTACACCACGGCCTGGCCGGCATGGAAATGCTGGTCGGCATTCCCGGGACGGTGGGCGGGGCACTGCACGGCAATGCCGGCGCGCATGGCGGCGACATCGGGCAGTGGGCCGCCTCGGCCACCGTGCTCACTGCTGCCGGCGAGACCATCGAGCGCTCGCGCGACGACCTAGTTTTCGGTTATCGCGAGAGCAGCCTGGATGAGCCGGTGATCCTGGAAGCCACGCTGCTGCTGGAAGAGGACGATCCCCGCGCGCTGGCCCGGCGCATGCAGAAGCAGTGGATTTTGAAGCGTGCTAACCAGCCGATGGGTCACCAGTGCGCCGGATGCATTTTCAAGAACCCCCGCGGCGTGAGCGCGGGCGAACTGATCGAGAAGTCGGGCCTGAAGGGCACCCGCATCGGTGGCGCGGTCGTCAGCGAGCGGCATGCGAATTTCATCATCGCCGAGCACAACTGCACGAGCCAGGACGTGCTGCGCTTGATCGACCTGGTGCGCAGCCAGGTGGACGACCGCATGGCCACACAACTGGAACTGGAAATCGAAATCTGGTGAGCAGCGCGAAGAAAACGAAATCCGTTTCGCTGGTTCCGCCCTGGTTGCGGCAAACGATCGTGTTGTTGTTCGGCCCGGGCCGGACCGTCACCCTGGCGGTACTGGTGGTGGCCGTTTTTTGCGGCGGGGCCTGGGCGGTCTGGCGGCGCGTGGAGCAGCATGTCGAACAGTCGCTCGATTACGTGGTGACCGTGGAGAAGATCACGATTACGCCCCCGCCGGACTGGGTCCGCAGCGACGTTCGCGCCGAGGCCTTCCGTACGGCCTGTCCGCCCGATCGGCCGCTCTCCAGTCTCGACGACGGCCTGGTGCAGCGCATTCACGGGGCCTTCACGCTGCATCCCTGGGTTGCTAAGGCAACGGTCACCAAGCGCGCCGGTGCCCGCGTGAATGTCGATATCGTCTATCGCCGGCCGGTCTGCGTGGTCGAGGTCGCCAACGGCCCGGGGAGCGATTTGCTGCCCGTCGATGACCAGGGCGTGTGGCTTCCCGGCGAGGACTTTTCGCAAAAACAGAAGGAGTCGTATCCATGCCTGGCGGGCATCGATCGCCGGCCGATCCAGCCTGTGGGGCATCCTTGGGGCGATGCCCGCGTGGTCGATGGGGCAGCGATTGCGGCGATGCTGCTGCCCGTTTGGCAACAACTCAAGCTGTATCGCATTCAGACGGCGGCCCGTGACCCTTCGTCGCCCGATGCGGGACCGGCGTACGAACTTTATACGCGTGCGGGCACGCGGATTGCCTGGGGAAGCGCACGGCGAGCCACTGAGGGGAGCGAACCATCGGCGGAGGAAAAAGTGGCCCGGCTCTTGCAGTATGCGGCGGCCCACGTCAGCCTGGACGTGGGAGTGCCACTGGACGTGCGCAAGATGCCGCCAACGGGAGCAGCGAAACAATGAGAGCGGGGAAGTTACCGCTGGCCGCTGGCATCCGGCACGGGGTTACGGCTTATGGGGGCCGTCGGCACTTCATCGCGGGCTGCGATCAGTTCCTCGCGGAGAACGGGAAGATCCTCAGGCGCCTCGACGCCAATCCGGACAATGCCCGGCGCAATGCGAACGACCGTGATGGAGATCTTATCTCCGATCAGGATTTTTTCTCCCGATTTTCGCGACAAGACAAGCATTGCAGCAGGTGCGGCCTGAAAGAATCGTTAACGTAGCGATGGAAAGCCCATTATCCGACTTCAACTCAGCACTATCACCATAACCCTTTTGACCCCCATGTGCAAGCACCCGCCACTGCGGAAGTTGCGGATTTCAGCGTAATGAATCGTTGAAAACAGTATAGTTTCCATGCTTTTGGGTGGTTTCGTTAGAGTTTGGTGATTTGTTACTTGAATTTGGGGGAATTGGCAAGACTTAACGGGCCGGGAGCCACTTCGTAAATCAAAGAGGATTGCACGTTACCGGCGATGGAAAAGCGGGATCGGGGGCCTGGAGAACTGCAAAGTCTGGCAGGACAGCCCTCCGTAGCACGGAATTCATTCCGTTTTGCCCCAAGAAGAGCAAGGCTACGGAATAAATTCCGTGCTACGAAGGACTTTGCAATTATCCTGACCGGGGGCCTGGAATATTGGCAGGCGGGCGATTATGATCACAATTACGGCATTATCTTGTAACGCTATTTGGGAGAGAAGTTGATGTCCAATCCTTCAGAACTTTATGACGCTATTCTTACGGGCAACGCCAAGAAGGCAGAGGAAGTCACCAAGACCGCGCTGGCCGCGAATGTCGACCCCAGCGAGTTGGTGCAAAAGTACATGATTCCGGCAATGGACGAAGTCGGCAAGCGGTTCGAGTGCAACGACTACTTCGTTCCGGAGTTGCTGATCGCCGCGCGTGCCATGAAGACATCCCTGGCCTTGATCACGCCCCAGTTAGCCAAGAGCGGCACGGAGCCGCTGGGCCGGGTTGTGATCGGCACGGTCCAGGGCGACCTGCACGACATCGGCAAGAACCTGGTTGCCTCGATGCTCGAGGGCGGCGGTTTTCAGGTTGTCGACCTGGGCGTCAACGTGGCCCCGCAGAAGTTTGTCGAAGCCGCGCAAGAGAAGGACGGCACGATTGTCGCTCTTAGCGCACTGCTGACGACGACGATGACCATGATGAAGACGGTGATCGATGCCTTGAACCAGGCGGGTATTCGCAACAAGACGCGCGTGATGGTGGGCGGCGCCCCCATCACCCAGCAGTACGCCGACGAGATCGGCGCTGATGGTTTTACCGACAACGCGGGAACGGCCGTGGCCCTGGCGCGAAAACTGTTGTCGAGAAACTGATCGCATGTCCGCATCCAGTGCCAGCCCCAGCTTTCGTGATTTGTTGCGTGGCGGCCGTTTCGTCTATGGTGTGGAACTCGTCACCACGCGCGGGCCGTTGACCGATGATCGCTCGCAAGACGTCGTGGGCTTTGCCCGCGGGCTGCTGGACAATCCGCGGATCGGATGGATTTCGATCACCGACAATCCGGGCGGAGGGCCGATGCTGCCTCCGGATTGGCTGGCGGGAAAGTTCGCCGGCCGGGGCGGCAACGTGGTGATCCACCTGACATGCAAGGATATGAACCGCACGGGATTGGAGACGGCGGCTTGGCGCTATGCCTCCGAGGGATTTCAGAACATCCTGGCCCTCACCGGCGATTATCCCACGGCCGGCTTTCGCGGCTTGCCCAACCCGGTCTTCGATCTCGACTCGGGAGCGTTGATCGCGCTCTTGCGGGCCATGAACGAGGGCTTGGAAGTGTCTGGGCGGGGCGGCAAAAAGGAAGTTTTGCCCAAAACCGACTTCTTCATCGGAGCGGCGGTCTCGCCTTTCAAGCGGCACGAGCGCGAGTTGATGCCGCAGTACTACAAGCTCCTGCGCAAGATTCGCACGGGCGCGCAGTGGATCATTCCGCAGTTGGGCTACGACATGCGGAAGTTCCACGAGGTCAAGTTGTTGCTGGCTTCGCGCAAGATGGCCGACGTTCCGGTTGTCGGCAACGTGTACCTGCTCACACGGGGCGTGGCCAACATGTTCAACAGCGGCAAGCTGGCGGGCTGCGTGGTGAGCGATGAGTTGCTGGCCACGTGCGAAAAGTACGCTGCGGGTCCCGACAAGGGACAGGCATTCTTTCGCGAGCTGGCTGCCAAGCAACTGGCCGTCTTCCGCGGCTTGGGGTTTGCCGCCGGTTACCTGGGCGGAACCGCGAAAGCCGATACGATCACCCGCATCATCGAACTGGCCGAAAGTTACGGGGCCGACGATTGGCGCGAGTTCGTCAAGGAGATTCAGTTCTCGCAGCCGGACGAGTTCTTCCTCTTCGAGCACGATCCCAAGACGGGCCTGGGCAGCCCGGATCGCTTCAATCCGCAGTTCGTCGCGTCGCTTGTCCGGCTGCCGCAATCGAAAGAGGTCACGCTCAACTACCGGCTTTCGCGCTTCGTACACCGCTTGGCCTTCACGCCCGACCGGGGGCTTTACGGTTGGATGCAGCGGCTCTTTCGCCGTTGGGACAAGAAGCCCGGCATCTGTGGCCGCGCGGCCTATTGGCTGGAGGGCGTGTCGAAGCACGCGCTGTATGGATGCCAGGACTGCGGCGATTGCAACCTGCCCGAGTGCGCCTATCTTTGCCCGCGCTACTCATGCTCGAAGTGCGGCCGCAACGGCCCCTGTGGCGGCTCGGCCGACGGACGCTGCGAGTTGGACGACAAGGAGTGCATCTGGGCGCGAATCTACGAGCGGCTGAAGAGCTACGGCGAATCGCAAACGATGCTCGACGGCCCCGTGGTGTTTTACAAAGCCGAACTGAATCGAACGTCGTCTTGGGCAAACTTCTATCTCCAGCGAGATCACGCGGGGGAAAAGAAGGAGGAATGACGAAGAAAAAATACGAAATCCAAATGTCGAAATCCGAAACAAATTCGAAATCGCAAGATCGAAATCCGAAACACATTTCTTAAAGACAGCATGCCAATGAGCGAAACGTCTGCTTTTGAACATTTGCCGTTTGTATTTTGAATTTGTTTCGGATTTCGATCTTTGAATTTCAAATTTAGCGATTACCACCATAACCCATAGCCCGTCGAGCCTTCCCCATGCCAATTCCCAGCCTGACCATCATCGGTGAAACGATCAACGACTCCGTGCCGTCGACCAAGCAGCTTTTCGACGCGGGCAATATCGACGGACTGCTCGATCTGGCCCGCTTCCAGGATGAAAAGGGAGCGGCCTACATCGACGTCAACGTGGGCGCGCGGCCGCCGGAATTCATGGCCGACCTGGTCCGCAAGATTCAGGGCGTGACGGCCAAACCCTTGTCGATCGACACGCCCGACCCGCAAATCGCCCGGGTTGGTTTGGAGGCCTACGACGCGGCCAAGGCCGGCGGTCGGCGGCCAATCCTGAATTCCATCAGCCCGCTGCGCATGGGCATGTTCGATCTGTACGCCATCCAGCCGTTCCGGCCGATCCTGCTGGTTTCCGAGCAGGTAGTGGACGGCGAGTCGAAGCCCTGCCGCACGGCCGAGGAAACGTATTGCGCGGCCCAGCGGATTGTGGAAGCTTTCAAGGACCGCTGTCCCGGAGCGAGCAATGACGACTGCATCATCGATCCCGGTATCGCCCCCATCGGCAGCGACACGGAGGGCAACTTGCACCGCCTGATCGGAGCTTTGAAATTGATTCACATCGACCCGGCCTTCGCGGGCGTACACGCCTCCGTGGGACTGAGTAACTTCACCGTCATGCTGCCTGCCAAGCGGGCCAGTGGCGAACCGGTAAAAGGCCCGCTGGAAAGCGCCTTCCTGACCAAGGCCATGCCGCGGGGGCTGGACATGGTTATCGGCTCGGTGAAGCGGAACTACGACCTCCTGCCGCCCGAGCATCCGGCCATGCAGTGCATCAACGACTGCTTGAAACTGGATGGCTTTGAAGTGTTGATGCGGGTGCGGGAGTTTTACGCGTGAGGAGCGTCAAATTATGGACAAGTGCGACAATCGTAAGCCCCGTGCGGCCGCCAATTACCACCAACACTAGCCACTGACCACTATCACCTTCATGCCCGACACTTCCCGACTCTTGCCCCCCGACATTGAAATTGCCCGCCGCGCGCCGATCCGGCCCATCGAGAAGATCGCCGAGCGACTTGGCATCGACGGCGACGACCTTGAACACTACGGCAAGTACAAAGCCAAGGTCTCGCTGGACCTCTATCATCGGCTGCAAGACAAGCCGACCGGCAAGCTGGTTCTGGTGACCGCCATTACGCCCACTCCGGCGGGCGAAGGCAAGACGACCACGAGCATCGGCCTGTGCGACGGCTTGAACCGCATCGGCAAGCCCGCCAGCGTCTGCCTCCGCGAGCCGTCGCTGGGGCCGTGTTTCGGCATGAAGGGCGGCGCTGCCGGCGGCGGCAACGCGCAGGTCATCCCCATGGAGGACATCAACCTCCATTTCACCGGCGATTTCCACGCCATCGAGTTGGCCCATAATCTCCTCGCCGCTATGCTCGACAACCACATCCACCACGGCAACGCCCTGGGCATCGATCTGCGGCGGATCGTCTGGAAGCGGGTCGTGGACATGAACGACCGGGCGCTGCGGAACATCATCGTGGGCCTGGGCGGGGTGAACAACTCGATGCCCCGCGAGGGAGGCTTCGACATCACCGTGGCTTCCGAGGTCATGGCCTGCTTCTGCCTCTCCGAATCGCTGGCCGAATTGCGCGAGCGGTTGGGGCGGATCATTGTCGCCTACAACCGCGAGCGCAAGCCGATCACCGCGGCCGATCTCAAGGCCCACGGCGCCATGACCGTGTTGCTCAAGGAGGCCCTCAAGCCGAACCTGGTGCAAACGCTGGAAGGCAATCCGGCCTTCATCCACGGGGGGCCGTTCGCCAACATCGCGCACGGCTGCAATAGCGTGCTGGCCACGAAGCTCTCGATGCGGCTGTCCGAGTATACGGTGACCGAGGCCGGTTTCGGCGCCGACCTGGGGGCCGAGAAGTTCATGAACATCAAGTGCCGCAAGGCCGGCATCAAGCCCGACGCCGTGGTCATCGTGGCCACCGTGCGGGCGCTGAAACTGCACGGCGGCGTGCCGTTGAAAGAGCTTTCCAAGCCGAATGTCGAGGCATTGGACAAGGGTGTCGAGAATCTCAAGAAGCACATCGAGAACATCCACCGCTTCGGCCTGCCGGTGGTGGTGGCCATCAACCATTTCTCCAACGACACCGACGCTGAAATCCAGTTCATCCGCGACAAGTGCGCCTACCTGTCGGTGAAGATCGTCCGCGCCGAGCATTGGCTCTGCGGCGGCGAAGGCGCCAAGGATCTGGCCCAGTCGGTAGTGGAGGTCGTCGATCGTACCAAGACCGACTTCTCGCTGCTTTATCCGGACACTTGCACGCTCTGGCAGAAGGTCGGCATTATCTGCCGCGAGATCTACGGCGCTACCGACGTCCTGGCCGACAAGAAGCTCCGCGAGAAGTTCCAGCAGCTCCAGGAGGCGGGCTTCGGCCATCTGCCCATCTGCATGGCGAAGACGCAGTATTCTCTCTCGACGGACCCCGGGCTGGTTGGCCGGCCCAAGAATTTCGACGTGCCCTTGCGCGACGTGATGGTCTCGGCCGGGGCCGGCTTTGTGGTCGTATTGACCGGCGACATCATGACTATGCCCGGATTGCCGAAATTGCCCGCGGCGGAAACCATCGACATTGACGCAAACGGCCAGACGGTGGGGTTGTTCTAATCATGCACGCCACACTCGAAAAACTTCTCTCCTCCGGCCCCCTCGTCACCGACGGTGCTTGGGGTACCCAACTCCAATCGCAAGGTTTGCCCGTTGGGGCTTGCCCCGATGCCTGGAACCTCAGCCATGCGGAGGCCGTGGAAGCGGTTGCCCTGGCCTATGTCGAGGCCGGCAGCCAGGTCATCTTGACCAACACCTTCGGCGCGAACCGCTTCATCCTTGCCCGGCATGACATGGCCGACCGTGTTGTGGAGATCAACACCACGGGCGTACAGATCTCGCGCCGGGCCGCCGGGAACAAGGCAAAGGTCTTCGCCTCGATGGGGCCTAGCGGCGTGATGCTCATGATGGGCGAGGCCAGCGAAGAGGATCTGCGGACCGCTTTCCTGGAGCAGGCCAAGGCGATGGCTGCCGCCGGCGCCGACGGGATTGTCGTGGAAACCATGACCGATCCAGCCGAGGCCCGTCTGGCCGTAGCGGCGGCCAAGGAGACGGGTTTGCCCGTGGTGGCCTGCATGACGTTCGATTCCGGCGCCAAACTCGACCGCACCATGATGGGCACGACGCCCGAGCAGGCCGCCGAGCAGTTGCTCGACGCCGGCGCGGACGTCATCGGTTCGAATTGCGGGCAGGGGATTGCCGGCTTCGTGGAGATTTGCCGCCGCCTTCACGCCGCCAGCGGGCGACCCGTGTGGGTCAAGGCCAATGCCGGGTTGCCGGAGATGCGCGACGGCAAGACGCATTATGCACAGACCGCTGGCGAGTTTGCCGAGTACGTTCCTCAGCTCATTGCCACCGGTGCTGGATTTATCGGCGGATGCTGCGGCACGTCGCCCGATTTCATCCGCGTCGTCTGCGGCAAGTTGCGGACATAAGTGCTCCAATTGTCTGACAGGTATATTACGCACCCATCCTGTGGTGTATATTGCCCAACCGTGCGGTCAAAACGACTCGGGTTTGGGCGTGGTTCAATTCAAAGGCCAAGGGTAACACGTGTAGGGAACGGCCTCCGTGCCGTTCCGCCACGTTCGGAACGGCATCGACCCGCAAATTGGTGCCCCGCCGTTTCCACTGAACGGCGACGGCAAAGTGTTACCCTGCTTTGAACCATGCCGCTTTTCACGCGTTCCGTGCTGGCACAATTTTGGCATTGAAAAATAACGTCCGACCGAAAATTCCCTAGAAAGCCGACGCGGCCCTTCAGAGCGCGCTGAAGTTTCCATCACGTTGGATGGCGAATTTCCTCTCTTGCGCGCGCGAAGTTTGCAACACGGTTCGCCGAACACACCAATCCCTGATCGCCCTGACGCGCGGATTCTTACGAATCGGCGCGCGGATCCCCTTGTCGGCGCGATGAGACTGTTTAATTTTTTGAAACAAAGTGTTTCACTTGTTTAACGACCTCAAATGGGCGAGTTCAAAAATTCAGTAGGCCGCCGGGCGGTGCCAACCGATTTTCGGCATGGTTCAATTCTGAAGCCGCAAGGGTTACATCTGTATATGACGGTGGGGTACTTGCGTGTTAGTGACCCGCCATTCCCTACAGGACAGCGCGGCCAAGGTGTCACCCGGCTTTGGCCATGCCCGGATTTGCGTCTTCTCGGCTCATGGCGTCTCAATCGCAACGCAAATATTTTTCTCGAAATACTTGCGGTTCTAATGTGTACCATCTAAACTGTTAGCTTGGATGGAAGTCGGGAAGAACGACCCATCTTGTAGGTGTGACTGACGATTGCGGCTTCTTGTTGGCCGGCAGGCTGGTATTCTGCCGGCAGGTTCGTCGTGGGCAAAGCAGGGCGAGGATTTACCCCATGAAAGCGTCCTTCGATTTCCGCGTTGCGGTGTCCAGCACTCTTCCCAAGGGGCGACTCAGACAGACTATTTTCATTGTTTGCTCCGCTGCTGGCATCATGTATCGGGCTGGAATCTGTACAAGTTTCATGTTGATGTTCATGGCAGGCGCCGCTCGGGGACAAGTCCAGTACATCGTGACCGACTTGGGCACACTCACCGGTTTTCAAGGGAGTTCTGCAAATGGCATCAATAACAGTGGGCAGATCGTAGGCTCCGCCCAAAACAGCAGCGGCGGCCAGTACGCCTTCCTCTTTAGCGGTGGAACGATGCAAGACCTAGGTACGCTTCCCGGCTACACGAATTCGAGTTCTGCCAACGCCATCAACAATCTTGGGCAAGCCGTTGGCTCGTCTTTCAACGGCAGCGGCGGCCAGCACGCTTTTCTCGATAGCGGAGGAACAATGCAGGACCTGGGCACGCTCGGCGGCCTTAGCAGTTATGCCTGCAACATTAACGATAGCGGGCAAGTCGTGGGCTGGGCTGATGCCAGCAACGGCAGCCAGCACGCCTTTCTCTATGGCAGCGGGACGATGCATGACTTGGGCACGCTTGGCGGCTTAACCAGCGGCGCCCTCGGAATCAACAGTAGCGGGCTGGTCGTGGGTTACGCCCAGAACAGCAGCGGCTACACCCACGCCTTCATCGACAACGGTGTAACGATGCAGGACTTGGGCACACTCGGTGGGCTTTTCAGCGAAGCATCCGGCATCAACGATAGTGGGCAGGTCGTGGGTTACGCCCAGAACAGCAGCGGCAATTATCACGCCTTCCTCGACAACGGTGGAGCGATGCAGGACCTGGGAACGCTTCCCGGCTATACGAATGCGAGCTACGCGTTCGGTATAAACCGCAGCGGGCAGATTGTGGGTTCCTCCCAGAACAGCAGCGGCAACTATCACGCCTTTCTCGACAATAGCGGAACGATGGAAGACCTGAATAATCTAATTGCTCCCTCTTCCGGTTGGATCTTGGAGGATGCATACGGCATTAATGATTTGGGTCAAATCGTGGGTGTGGGAATCAACTCCAAGGGGCAAACTGATGGGTTCGTTTTGACGCCCGCCGGAAATAGCGTCGCGCCGAGCCTTTGGACTGCCCCCATCAACGGAAACTGGAGTGATGCCAGCAAGTGGACGGGTGGTGTGCCCAATGCCGTCGGCGTCGGCGCCGTATTGAACGTTGCGAGCACCGCCGCGGTGACCGTCGTGCTCGACCAGCCGGTGACGCTGGGCACGCTCCAGTTCGGCAACTCCGCCAGCACAAGCGTGGGCTACACATTGATCGGCAGCGGCGCCAACACGCTCACGCTGAACAATTCGGGTAGCGGCGCAACGATCACGGTTGCCAACGGCAGCCACGCAGTCAACGCGCCCGTGGTCTTGGCCGACAACCTCACAGTCAGCGGCAGCGGGCCGCTTGCCTTCGGTAGTGCCAGCAGCATCACGGACAATGGCAGCGGCTATTCGCTAACCATGGCGGGCCCGGGCGTACTCGGCCTTGCCGGAAACGTCATCCTCGCGGGGACGCTTACGGTCAGCGGCGGCGCGCTCAGCCATACGGCCGGTACCGTGCAGGCCGCGATGGGGGTCGTCGACGGCGGCACGTACAACCTAAGCGGAAACGCCCAGTTGTCGTGGTCGAATCTGATTGTCGGCAACTCTGGAACCGGCGTCTTCACGCAGTCTGGCGGAACCCATTCGGTTGGTAGCATCGTCCTTGGCCAAAACGCGGGCGCCGCCGGAACCTACAATTTTAATGGCGGTCTGCTCGTCCTCTCGGCACTGAGCCAAGGTTCGGGATCGGCGGCATTCAACTTTAGCGGTGGTACGCTTCAGGCAAACAGTGCGTTTTCCATCAATCTGCCCGCGACGTTGGGCACCAATGGCGGCGGAGCGACTTTCAATACGGCCGGCAATCCCCTGACGCTTTCCGGTCCGCTTTCCGGCCCCGGCGCCCTGACGCTGAACGACAGTCTAGGCACGGGCACGCTGATCCTTGCCGCTTCGAATACCTACACCGGTGGCACGACCGTGGTTGCCGGAACGCTGCAAGTCGGCGACGGCATTGCCAATAACGGCTATGTCCAGGGCAACATCCTGAATAATGCCGCAGTGGCCTTCGCCAACCCTGCGGCTCAGACCTACGCAGGCACGATTAGCGGCGGGGGTGCCCTGACCAAGATTGGCAGTGGCACGCTCACGCTTACCGGCCCCAATACGTATGCCGGCGGAACCATGGTCGCTCAAGGCATCCTGGTCGCCTCCGGCAACAACATCGGTTTGGGTCCCATCACCCTTGCGGGCGGCACGTTCCGGCCGCTGCCCACGAGCGTTCCGGGGCTCGTCGCCCAGTACTACGGCCCGAATGTCAACGGTTTTAACTACATCACTACCACCAGCCTCTCGACCTTTAACAACTCGATCCTCCCGTCGACCGTTGCCTTGACGAACAACATCACGGTCAACGTCATGAATGGCGCCGCGGGGAATTTCGACTTTGACACTACCGGTGAAGGATCGCTATTCCCTGGTCAGTTTGGCTATGGCGCGTTCCTGAACGCGGGCGGCAACGTTCCCGGCGCGCAGGTTAACAATTGGTTTGCCAAGTACAGCGGTTATTTCTACGCCCCGACTACCGGTACCTATACCTTCGGCCTAAATAGCGACGACAACAGCCGGCTGTGGATCGGCAGTTCCGATACGGCCGTCGTGGTCGATGGTGGTGGCGGCCAGGGCTGGAGCGGATATCGGAACATTCAGGCCACAGGTCAGGCGACCTTGACTGGCGGCCAATACTATCCAATCACGATCGGTTACTCTGAGGGCGGCGGCGGCTTCGGCTTGGAGGCCTTCTACGCGCCTCCCGGTAGCACCATCGCCAACGGGGACTTCCTGCCCGTCTCGGCGCTATCGAATATCGGCGCCCCCAGCTATACCACGAACACCTTGAATGTCAGCGGCAGCGCTTCGTTGGACATGAGCGCCCTGTACTCGCAGCTCGGCGCCGGCGCCAGCACATCGTTCGCGGCGCTCGGTATCGGCGGAGGCACGTTGCACGTCACCAACGGACCCGCCACCGTTACCTTCGGCAGCACGGCGATCACGGGCCCTGCGACGTTCGACGTGCAAGGCAGCAATGTCGTGAACACCGGCGCCGTGGCGGCAACCCCCGCCACCCTCGGCTTCACCAAGATCGGCACGGGTACCTTGGTCGTCAACGGCGCCAGCGCGTATAGTGGCACGACGACCATCAGCGGCGGCACGCTGAACTTGGCCCATCCCCTGGCAGTACAAGATAGTACCGTCAACCTGAGTTCCAGCGGCGCTCTGAGCTTCGCGGCGGGCATCACCAGCCCGATCCTGGGCGGTTTGGCAGGGCCCGGCAATATTGCCCTGACGACCGCTGCCGCGGAGCCCGTCACGCTCAACGTGGGCCAAAACGGCCAGTGTACTACCTACGGCGGCAGCCTGACGGGCACGGGTGGAATGACGAAGATTGGCGCCGGCATGCTCACGCTCGGTGGCGGCAACACCTACGCTGGCAACACCACGATAACCGCCGGCATCCTCAACGCCGGGATTACGGAAACCCCCGGTGTCTCGGGCCCGTTCGGCGCGCAGGCCGCGAATGCCGCCGGCACCATCCTTTTCGGCGGCGGTACGCTGCAATACTCGGCCGCCAACCAGTTCGACTACTCTGGCCGCTTCAGCACCGCCGGCAACCAGCCGATCAGTATCGACACCAATGGGCAGACAGTTACGTTCGCCACCGCGATCCAAGGGGCGGGAACCAGCCTGACGCTGAACGACAGCCTGGGCACAGGTACACTCATCCTTGCCGCTTCGAATACGTACACCGGTGGCACGACCGTGGCTGCCGGCACGCTGCAACTCGGCGACGGCATTGCCAATAACGGCTATGTCCAGGGCAACATCCTGAATAACGCCGCAGTGGCCTTCGCCAATCCTGCGGCTCAGACCTACGCAGGCACGATTAGCGGCGGGGGTGCCCTGACTAAGATTGGCAGTGGCACGCTCACGCTTACCGGCCCCAATACGTATGCCGGCGGAACCACGGTGACGGGCGGCACTTTGGCCGCCTCCAGCACCAACGTGGGCACCGGCCCGATCAATCTCTCGGGCGCCGCCTTCCAGCCGGCCTCGGGCGCCACGCCTGGCTTGGCCGCGTATCTTTACACGCCTGACGCGGGTCAGGCGGGCACCGGTACCAACGGCATCGGGGCTGGCACCACAAACGCCGCCCTCAACGCGTGGATGTCTTCTGCTGCCTATGCCGGCTCGAGCACCACGGCCTACAATGGTAACACCAGCCTGAATTTCAGCGGGGTTCCGCCCTTTGGGAACATCGGATTCAATAATACGGACAATTACACGGTGGTCCTCAAGGGCTACATCTACCTGCCCGCGGGCACGTCGAACTTCTCGACCACCAGCGACGACGGCAGCATGTTGTACATCGACGGCAACACCGTCGTGAACAACAACTACTATCAGGGCGCGACCCTGCGGAACGGCAGCGTTACGGAAACCACTGCCGGTTATCATCAGATTGAAGTCGCCTACTATCAAGGTGGCGGCGGGCAGTCATTGACGGTAACTTCCGACCTCACCGGTACTAACATACTGGTCAACGGCACCGGGCTCGACCAGGTCTGTCAAATTACTTCGCCCAATTTCAGCAACGCCATAACCGTCAACGGCAATTCCACTCTCGACATGACCAACGTCGCCGGTGGTGTGACCACGTTCGGCGCCCTATTGATCGGCGCTAGTGCCGGAAGCAGTGCGACCACGCTGCACGTCACCAACGGGCCCAGCACCACAACGTTTGCGGGCACGACGGTCGCCAATGGGCCGACCTTCGACGTGCAGAACGCCAACATCGTGAACCTGGGCGGAATCGCAGGTGACAGCAACGGGTTCACGCAGACCGGCAATGGCATCTTGATCATCTCCGGCAGCAGCAGCTACGGCGGCACGACGAACATCAGCGGCGGCACGCTGAACCTGGCGCATCCCTTGGCAGTGCAAGATAGTACCGTCAACCTGAGTTCCAGCGGCGCTTTGAGTTTTGCCGCAGGCATCACCAGCCCGATCCTGGGCGGTTTGGCGGGGCCCGGTGATATTGCCCTGACGACCGCTGCCGCGGAGCCCGTTACACTTAACGTGGGCCAAAACGGCCAGTGTACTACCTACGGCGGCAGCCTGACCGGCGCCGGCGGACTGACGAAGGTGGGCGCAGGCACGCTGACCCTTTCCGGCAGCAACACTTATGCGGGCGCCACGACGCTCAACGCGGGCATGCTGGTGCTGACCAACGGCCCCAACGGTTCGGCAACCGGTACGAACACCCTGACACTCAACGGCGGCACGCTGGCCGGGACGACTTTCGGCGGCACCGTTAGCGGCTGGGTATATGCGGGCAGCGGTCCACATACGATCGCTCCGGGAGCGGGGCTGCCTGCCGGACAGTACGGTACCTTGAACTTCAACGGCGGCGTGAACTCCCAGAACTTCAACAGCGGGCTGTTCATCAACGCCTACACGACGCTGGTCTTCAACCTGAACCAGACCACGCCGATCGGCACGGCCTCCAATGGCAACAACATTTATGGCGGCGACCTGATCAACCTGAACGGCTCGTTGCTGTGTGTCAACGGCGCCACGATCACCTTCGGCGCCAACCCGACGACGCCGGGCGATTATCGGCTGTTTGCGAATGTGGGCGTATTGTCGTCGAGCGGCACTGGATATGGCTTCACACTGCCGACTCCGCCAAACGGGGAAACGTACTCGCTTTCGTTCGTGGACTCGCCCACTGTGGACCTTGACCTGATCGTCTCCGGCAACGTCGTATCGAGCGGGACCTGGAACGTCAATGGCGGCGGAAGCTGGAACACGGCAAGCAACTGGTTGCCCAACAGCGTGCCGAACGGTGCGGGTGCCGCGGCGGTGATCAATGGTCCGACCACGTCGCCCATTACCATCACGCTCGACGCCCCGCAGACGGTCGGCAGCTTGCAATTTGGCAATTCGGCCAGCGCCACGACCGGCTATATCCTGCACGACTCCGGCAGCAATACGCTGACCTTGAACAACTCGGGCAGCGGGGCAACGATCTCGGTTGCCAACGGCAGTCACGCCATCAATGCGCCGGTGCTGCTGGCCGACAACCTCGTGGTGAGCGGCAGCGGGACGCTCGCCTTCGGTAGCGGCAGCAGCATCACAGATAACGGCAGCGGCTACTCGTTGACCATGAATGGTGCCAGCGGCACGCTGATCCTTGCGGCTTCGAATACCTACAGTGGCGGCACGATCATCGACGCTGGGGTTGTCCAGGCAGGGAATAATTCCCCGCTGGGCGCGAGCACCGCGGCCTTGACGGTCAGCAGTGGAACGCTCGACGTACACGGCTATAGCGTAAACGTCGGCCCGCTCAGCGGCAACGGCACCATCGACAACTTGTCCGGCAACGGCACTTTGACCGTAGGCAACGGTAACGCATCCAGCACTTTTTCGGGCACCATGCAGAACACCGCCGGGCAACTCTCGCTGACGAAGGTCGGCGCTGGCATGCTCGCCCTAACTGGAAACGTCAATTTGGCCGGCACGCTCACGGTCAGCGGCGGCACCGTCAACCATACGGCTGGCATCGTGCAGGCCGTGGTAGGGATTGTTGACGGCGGCACGTACAACTTGTACGGAAATGGCCAGTCGTCGTGGTCGAGCATGTCCGTCGGCGTGTCCGGCAGCGGCAGCTTCCTGCAGTCGGCCGGAACCAACTCGGTTTCGAACTCCTTTGATCTCGGAAGCGCGCTGGGCGGCACGGGAGCGTATAACCTCAGCGGCGGTCTTCTTCTCGCCCTTTCCGGTGGCGAGCAGTTGGGCGGATTCTCCGTCGGCGGCCTCCCCGGCAGCGGTAGCTTTGTGCAGTCGGGTGGGACCAACTCGGTTGGCCCTGGCGGCCTGACGCTGGGGAACCCCTGGGGCGGCAGCGGTATTTACAACCTCAGCGGCGGCCTCCTTGCCGTCACGAGCGAGGACATTGGCCAGTCAACCGCCTGTACCTTTACCCAATCCGGCGGGACGCATACGGTTTCGAGCTATCTTAACGTCAGCGGCGGATGGGGCAGCGGGACGTACAACCTCAACAGCGGCCTGCTGAGCACAGCCAGCGAGGTCATCGCGTATGCCTACTGGGGTTCCCCATGCACCGGCACTTTCACCCAAACCGGCGGGACGCATGTGGTGGCGGGCGCTTTCGTGATCGGCGAGGATAGCGGCGCCAACGGGACCTACAATCTCAACGGCGGCCTGCTCATGCTTGCGCAAGGCCCCAGCGGCGAAGGCGGGGCGGCCACTTTCAATTTCGGCGGTGGAACGATTGAGTCAACGGCGCCGTGGACCTCGTCAATGAACATGACATTGACCGGCAGCGGCGGGCCCGCGACCATCGATACTACGGGCGGGAACATCGGACTCTCGGGTGCCCTTACCGGCAGCGGCGGACTGGACAAGATCGGCCCGAATACGCTGACAATCAGCGGCAATAACGTCCACACCGGCCCGACGACTGTCTTCGGCGGCGTGCTGGCGGCCGGCGCGGCAAACGCCCTCTCGCCCAACTCCGATCACGTCGTCATTGGCGGCACGCTGGACGTCACCGTCGGCCCGCAGACCGTCAAGTCGCTCACGATGGGCTCGGCCGGCGCGATTAACCTCCAATCCGGCAACCTTCTCACCGTCACCAATGCCGCGAACCTGGCCGGAACACTGAACCTCTCCGGCGTCACCGGCCCCGGCGAGTTGATGTCCTACGGTTCCGAATCGGGCGCCTTCTCCACAATTACGGGACTGCCCGGTGGGGACCGGCTGGTCTACAACGCCACGCAACTGGACATCGTCGCGGGCAGCGTTTGGGCCGCGTCCGTCAGCGGGAACTGGAGCGACGCGAGCAAGTGGACAGGCGGCGTGCCCAACGCCGCGGGTGCGGCGGCCACGATCAACGTGCCAACGAGTTTGCCGCTGACCGTCACGATCGACGCCCCGCAAACCATCGGCACGCTGTTGCTCGGGAATTCCGCGAGTGCCACGACCGGTTACACGTTGAGCGGCGTGGGGAGCAATACGCTCACACTCAATAACGCCGGCAGCGATGCGACGATCACCGTCACCGACGGTGCCTACATCGTAAACGCCCCGGTAGCTCTGGCGGATAATCTAGCGATCAGCAACACCGGCACGCTGGCGTTTGTCGCGGCGAGCAGTATCACTGGCAACAGCTATGGGCTGACCATAAACGGCCCCGGCACGCTGGTCCTGGCGGGCTCGAACAGCTACGGCGGGGGGACGACGCTCAACGCGGGAGTGCTGCAAACGGGCCACAACTCCGCCCTCGGGCTGCCCGCCGCGCCCCTGGCCGTCAACGGCGGCACGCTGGATATCCACGGCTTCAGCCTGAACGTTGGCCCGCTCATTGGCAGCGGCACCATCGACAATCTTTCCGGCAACGGTTCCTTGACCGTGGGCAATGACGACACGTCCGGCACCTTTTCGGGAACGATGCAAGACACGGCTGGCCAGCTCTCGCTGGACAAGACCGGCTCGGGGACGTTGGGTTTGAGCGGCAAGATTACCTTGGCCGGCAGCGCGACGGTCAGCGGCGGCGCGGTGAATCAACCCGGCGGCTATCTGCAAGTCTCGGCGCTGGTGGTCAGCGGCGGCGTCTATAATCTCAGCGGAACGGGGCAAATAGCGGCAACCAACGAGTACGTGGGCTGCTCCGGTTCAGGCACGTTCACTCAGACGGGCGGCACGAACACGATCGCCAGCGCCCTGTATCTCGGCACGAATCCCGGATCGAGCGGCACCTACAATCTTTTCGGCGGTTTGCTCGTCGTGCCCAGCATCCTCCAAGGTTTCGGCTCGAGCTCATTGAACATCACGGGTGGAAGCCTGACGGGCCTAGCCGGCGGAGTTACCTTCTCGCTGCCGATCGTCATGGGTTCCTCGGGCAGCGGCGCGATCTTCGACACGTCGGGTTCTTCCTTGAGCGTGCCCAGCCCGATCAGCGGACCGGGCGACCTGGTGAAGATGGGCCCCGGCACACTCGTGCTCAGCGGGTCCGACAGCTACCTCGGCGGCACGTACGTCGACGCCGGGAGGCTCGAAGTGACCAACGCCATGTCCCTTCCCGACGGCACTCGCTTGACCATCGGCGCGGGCGCGACGTTTATCTTCGATCCCGCGGCCGGCGCCGCGCCGGCGGCAGCATCGCCGCTTGCCGCTGCATCCGGCGCGGCTGCGGTTCCCGAACCGGGAACGCTGGTCTTATTAGCCACCGGCGCCCTGCTGGCGATCTTCGCCGCCCGGCAGCGAAGGAAGCGGCAGTTGCCTTTCGGGCTTTCGGGCCGTTGTACGCTTCCAACCCGTACGATCCGCGGCAGCGGTTCCGCAGTCGCTGGGGTCGTGCTGGCCTGGGCAATTTCTTGCGGCAGCTCGCCGGTCTGGGCTGGTACGTACACTTGGATCGGCTCACCTACGGGAATAGACTGGAACGATCCAGCGAACTGGGGCGGCACTTTGCCGGGCAGCGCGGATATCGGCCTTTTCCCCGCCGGCTCGTACATGTCGCAGCCGTCGATTATTTCCCCTGCCAGCGTCGGCGGAATCTGGGACACCGGCGCAGACAGCGTCTCGATCGGCGGGACGAACGCCTTGACATTGTTTGGAACGACTATCAATGACAATCCGAACACGGGCATCGAACTCGACGCGGGGGCGGGACCGCTAACGATCAACGCGCCGCTGATCTTGCAGAACAACCAGCAATGGGTCAACAATTCGGCCAGCCTACTGACAGTCAACGGCCCGGTTAGCGGCGCCGGCAGCCTCACGTTGCTGGGCTCGGGTATGCTCACGCTGACGGGCATGAATACGTACAGCGGCAACACCACGGTCGACGGCGGCACGCTGCAACTTGTCGGCGGTCAGTTGGTTTCGCCCGTGCAGTACGTCGGTAATTTGGGCATCGGCAATTTCGTGCAGTCGGGCGGGATCAACGTGCTCAGCGGTTCCGGCGAACTTTATCTTGGCTATGCCCCTGGCGCAAGTGGAAGCTACAACTTCAGCGGCGGTTCCTTGTCGGCGCCGACGGAAATCCTCGGCTATGCCGGCAGCGGCGCCTTTACGCAGTCCGGCGGCATCCACTCGGTGTCGGGCATCCTCTGCTTCGGATATAGCGCCGGCGGCGTGGGGACATATGGCCTCAGCGGCAGCGGCCAGTTGTCCGCGGCTTATGAGTACGTCGGTCTGTTCGGGACCGGCAACTTCACGCAGTCGGCCGGCTCCAATTCGGTGTCCAATCTGTACCTGGGAATCAACGCCGGCAGCGGCGGAACGTATAGCCTTGGCGGCAGCGGCCTGCTCTCTGCAACGACGGAGGTCGTCGGCTTCTCCGGGAGCGGCAGTTTTGCGCAATCGGGCGGGACGCATTCCTTATCCGGCGGCCTGTACTTCGCCTATCTCGCCGGCAGCAGTGGAACTTATAGCCTCAGCGGCAGCGGCCTGCTCACCACGCCTTCCGAGTGCATTGGCTGGTCCGGCAGCGGCAGCTTCACGCAGTCGGGCGGCACCCATGCGGCCGGCAATCTCGTCCTTGCGCAAAACGCCGGTTCCGCAGGGACCTACAGCCTCAACGGCGGTTCCTTGAGCGTTTCCGGCTTGGCCGTGGGCGCCGGCACGGCGAGCTTCAACTTGGGTGGCGGAACGTTGGGCGCGGCCGCTCCGTGGACCTCGTCCGTGAACGTGAACCTCAGCGGAATCGGCGGGCCCGGCGCTGTCGATACCACGGGGGGCAATATCGAGTTGTCCGGCAACCTGACCGGCGCGGGCGGATTGGCCAAGATCGGCGCAGGAACATTGACGCTGACGGGCTCGAACACTTTCTCCGGCGGCGCCACGCTCAACGGCGGCGTTCTTAGTTTCGCCGTGGGCAGCCTGCCGTACGATGCCAGCACGCCCAACATCAATTTCTACGGGGGCACGCTGCAATGGGCCAGCGGCAACACCCAGGACATCTCCGCCGGTATTGCACCGATCTCCGCCGGCCAGACGGCCTTCCTCGACACCAACAGCAACAATGTCACCTTCGCGACCGGGCTTTCCGGCAGTGGTGGATTGACCAAGATCGGCGCAGGGACGTTGACATTGACGGGCTCGAACACCTTCAGCGGCAACACGACGGTCGATGGCGGAACCCTTCAGCTTCCCAGTGGCTGGCTGGCTTCGTCCACCCAATATGTGGGCTATTACGGCAGCGGCGCCTTCGCGCAGTCGGGCGGAACGAACATGATCTCCGGCAGCTTCGTCGTCGCCCAAAGTGCCAGTTCCGTGGGGACCTACAACCTCAGCGGCGGGTCCCTGTCTGCATCCAATGAGAACATCGGCCTCACTGGAACCGGCACGTTCACGCAAACGGGCGGGACCAATACCATCGCCAACGCCCTGTACCTCGGCGCCAACCCGGGGTCCAGTGGCACCTATAATCTCCTCGGTGGCTTGTTGGTCGTGCCGAACATCCCCCCAAGCTTGGGGCTCGGCGTATTGAATGTCAGCGGCGGGAGTCTGACGGGCGTAACCAACGGCGTCATCCTTTCGGCGCCGATCGTCCTGGCTCCTTCCAGCAGCGGCACCTTCGACACGTCGAGTTCCTCCTTGACGGTGACTGGGCAGATCAGTGGTTCGGGCGGCTTGAACAAGACGGGTTCTGCAACCCTGGTGCTGGCCGGCAACAACGCCTACAGCGGCGATACGACGGTCGCGCATGGTATCCTCTTGTTGTCCAACGCCAACGCCGCGCAAAACACCACCGTAGCGGTCAGCGTCGACAACGGCTTGCAGTTCAGCGGCGGCATTGGCACCTTCAACGTCGGCTCGATCGGCGGCAGCGGAGGTCTGGCCCTGACCGACACGGGCGGCAATCCGGTTGTCTTGGTCACTGGCGGAAACAACGCCAATACGACCTACAGTGGTACGATCAGCGGGGCGGGCACCCTGGTCCACAACGGCAGCGGCTCTTTGCTGTTGACGAGCTCGAATACCTATTCGGGCGGGACGATCCTCGGACCGGATGCAGTTGGAGTCGGCAACTCCGCGGCCTTCGGCAGCGGATATGTCATGTTCGCCGGCAACGCCACCGTGTACTTCACTTCGAACATGGTCATCCCCAACCCCTTTATTCTGGCCGCCGGCGTGATTGGAACGGTCAACAGCCAACTCTACACCGTGGTACTCAGCGGCCCAATTACCGGTTCGGGCGGCTTCAACACAACTGGCGCCGGGACCGTGGCCCTCAGCAATTCCAACAACTTTTCCGGCAATACGTCGATCAGCCAGGGCACCTTGCAATTGGCCAATGCGATGGCCCTGCAGAACAGTACCGTCAACGTCAACGCCGACAACGGCTTGCAATTCAGTCCGGGAATCGGCACCTTCAACGTGGGAGGGCTTTCCGGCAGCGGCGCCCTGGCGCTTAGCGACACCAACGGAGGCCCGGTCGCACTGGCGGCCGGCGGCAACAACGCCAACACGACCTATAGCGGGTCGATCGGCGGCAATGGCGGACTGATCAAGAACGGCGGTGGCTCCCTCACTTTGACCGGGAGCAACTCGTTCAGTGGGGGGCTGACGCTCGACCCGGGCACAGTCTCAATCAACGGCGACGCTGCCTTGGGCGATCCCACAGGCATTGCCACTTGGGGCGGTCTAAGCGCGAATGTGATCTTCGTCGCCAACAGCACTTTGCAGGCGCTCGGTTCCTTTGCCCTGGCGCCGAACCGCAATATCGCCATCGGCGCGGGCGCCACGGCCACGTTCGATACCAGCGGCAACACGCTCACGATCGGCGGCCCGATCAGCGGCCCCGGCGCGTTGGCCGTCATCGGCAGCGGCACGCTGCTGCTCACTAATTCGGAAACGTTCAGCGGCGGCACGACGATCGGCCCGGCCACGCTGCAATTGGGCAATGGCGGCTCGGCGGGCTGGCTGAACGGGGGCATCGTCGATAACGGCCTGCTGGTGTTCGACCATTCCGGCAGCACAAGTTTTTCGGCCGGGATCTCCGGAAGTGGCAGTGTACAACTGGCCGGATCCGGCCAGTTGTCGTTGGGCGGTGCCAATACGTATACGGGCAACACAACGGTCAGCGTGGGGATGCTCGTGCTCGGCAATCCCACGGCCCTGCAAGACAGCACGTTGGTATTGTCCGGCGGTTCTCTCAACCTGAGCAATTTCAGCGCCACCCTGGGCGGCCTGGGTGGCACGGGCAGCCTGGCATTGGGCAGCGGCACGTTGACTGTCGGCGGCAACGGCAACGCCACGACGTATTCCGGCAGCCTTTCCGGCGGGGGCGCCTTGGTCAAGATCGGTGGCGGGATACTGGCCTTGACCGGAAGCAGTTCGTTCTCGGGCGGAACGGCGCTGGACCAGGGCATACTCTCCATCGGCAGCGACGCTGCCTTGGGCGCAGCCCCGGGTATGCCCACGACGAACATCACTTTTGCGGGCAGCAGCACCTTGCAGGCGAGCAGTTCGTTCGCCCTGGCAGCGAACCGCAATATCACGATCGGCGCGGGCGCTACGGCCACATTCGACACGCATGGCAATACACTCGCCATCGGTGGTGTTATCAGCGGTTCCGGCGCGCTTTCCGTCGTCGGAGGCGGCGCACTCGTGTTGACCAATGCGGAAACCTATAGCGGCGGCACGACGATCGGCCCCGGGACGCTCCAGTTGGGCAACGGTGGTTCGACGGGCTGGCTGAGCGGGAACATCGTCGATAACGGTCTGCTGGTCTTCGACCGCTCCGACAGCGCCGCGAGTTTCACGGCGGCGATCTCCGGAAGCGGCAGCGTGCAGCAGACCGGAAGCGGCACGCTGCTGTTCGGCGGCACCAATACGTTTACGGGAACCACAATCATTAGCGCCGGTATTCTGGAGCTGCGCAATGCCACGGCCCTGCAAAGCTCGACGGTTGTGCCTTCCGGCGGCACGCTGGACCTCAACGGTTTCAACGCCACGCTCGGCGGCCTGGGCGGCTCGGGCACCCTCTCCTTGACCAACGGCACCTTGACCGTCGGCGGCAACGGCAGTTCAACGACTTTCGGCGGAGCGCTCTTGGGGTTGGCCAGCTTCATCAAGACCGGCAGCGGCCTATGCGTGCTGACGGGAAACAACGGCTTTTCCGGGCTGACGACGATCAACGCCGGAGTACTTGAAGCCGCGACGACCGCTTCGATACCCGGCCTGTTCACCGGTCAAGTCAGTGTAGGCCCAGCCGGCGTGCTTGCCGTCGGTGTAGGCGGATCGCAGCAGTGGACCGCCGCCAACATCAACACGCTGTTGAGCATATCCTCGCTCTTCGGTTCCGGCGGCACGCTCGGCATCGACACTTCCGGCGGCAATTTCGCCGATGGCAACCTGTCGGGCAGCGGGTTAGGACTGGTCAAGCTAGGCCCCAACACGCTGATGCTCACGGGCACAAACAGTTGCTCGGGCAACACGCTGGTCGGCAACGGGGCACTGGAGTTGGCAACGACTGCCGCACTTCCGGGCGTTTTCACCGGGAAGGTTAATGTGGCCGCCGGCGCGATGTTGACGGTGCCGGTGGGCGGGTCACAGCAATGGACGGCCGCCAACATCAGCAGTCTCCTGGCGGTAAACGGCCTGTTCAGCCCCGGCGCGAGCCTGGGCATCGACACCGACGCAGGCAGTTTTAGCATCGGCTCGATGAGCATCGGCACGAGCGGCGTCGGCCTGTCGGTGGCCGGCAGCCAAGCCCTGATATTAACGGGCAGTACCAACATCTCGGGGGTCACCGGCGTGAGCCAGGGCGTTTTGTTGCTGGCCAATTCCGCCGCACTGGCCAACAGCACGGTGGCGATCAACGTTGACAATGGGCTGCAATTTAGCCCTGGGACCGGCACTTACTGTCTTGGCGGCCTATCGGGAGGCAATCTCCTGCAATTGGCCGATACGGCCGAGAACCCCATCCGGCTGGTGGTGGGCGGCAACGGTGTTTCGACAACTTTCAGCGGCCAGATCGGCGGCGCTGGCTCATTCACGAAGACAGGTGCCGGCACTTTGGTGCTCAGCGGGTGGAACAGCTATAATGGCGATACGACAGTCGATGCCGGCACACTGTGCGTGACTGGTCTCGACGCCCTTTCCGCCGGGACGAACCTGACCGTTGGCCCGGGCGGGACGTTCGTTTTCGATCCCGCGTATGGCGAGGATGCGGCGCCGTTGGCAAGCGTTGTACTCGCGTCGGCGACAGCTTCGCTCGGCGCGGCCGCAGTTCCGGAACCGGGAACCTCGGCGCTCTTGGCGTCCGGTTCGCTGCTGGCGATCATCGCGGTTTGCTTGCGGAAGAGGGATGAGAGGGCGTGAACGCATGGCCGATCCCAACGAATCAACGAAATCCGGAGCCCGACCTCCCGTTGGCAGCGAGTGTTGGAAGGTCTCTGCCGACGAGTCGCGCACGGCGGATTGGCAGGTGCGCATTTCAGATACGTCCGAAAAGACGTTGGGCGCGGAGGAACCTCAAGGCGTGTCGCCTTTGCAAGCCGAAGCGTGCCCCAGCCAAATCGGCCGATACGCGGTCGAAACGCTTCTGGGCAGTGGCGCTTTTGGCAAGGTGTATCGATGCTACGATGACGTTTTGAAGCGACGCGTTGCCGTCAAGGTGCCGCATCGACGACACTTGAGCACGCCGGAACTCTACCTCAAGGAAGCGCGAGTTCTGGCCAGCCTCGAGCATCCGGCCATTGTACCGGTGTATGACTTGGGTCGCACCGAGGATGGAATGTGCTACGTCGTCTCCCAGTTTATTGAAGGGAGCAACCTCAAGACCAGGATTGAACAGTCGCCGCTGTCGTATCGGGAGGCCGTGGGGCTTGTGGCAACTATTGCCGAAGCCCTGCACTATGCTCACTTGCACGGGGTCGTCCATCGGGACGTCAAGCCAGCCAATATTCTCATTGATTTGAGGCTCCGGCCGTACCTCGCCGATTTTGGTCTCGCCCTGAGGGAAGAAGAATTTGGTCGAGGCGGGGAGGTGGCGGGCACGCCCATCTACATGAGCCCCGAGCAGGCCCGCCATGAAGGACATCTGGTCGACGGCCGGTCGGACATTTTCAGCCTGGGAGTCGTGTTTTATGAGTTGCTCACGACGGTGCGGCCTTTTCGCGGTTCAAGCATCGCGGAGATTCTGGAGCGGATCCGGATGCTTGAGCCTCGCCCGCCGCGGCAAATCAAGGATTCCATCCCCAAGGAGCTGGAACGCATCTGTCTTAAGGCGCTGTCGAAACGAGGGTCCGACCGTTACACTACCGCCCTCGACATGAGCGAGGATCTACTGGCCTTCCTGGCCGAGTTTCACGAGTCCACCGGAGAACCCGTGTCCCAGCCACGCGGCGCAGTTGCTTCACATTCTTCCCGCTCGGCTGAGCGACCAGCCATTGCGGCGGTGGGCGGCGACAGCGAGAAGCCGTTAAAGATCGTCCCCAAGGGATTGCGGTCCTTCGACCAGGCCGACGCTGATTTCTTTCTGAAATTGCTTCCCGGCCCCCACGACCGTCATGGCCTTCCCGAGAGCATTCACTTTTGGAAGACGCGCATCGAGCAGGCGGACCCCGAGAGGACTTTTCGCGTGGGAATCGTCTACGGACCATCGGGCTGCGGTAAGTCGTCGCTGGTCAAGGCCGGTCTGTTGCCGCGACTGGCCCCGTCGGTCGTCACAGTCTACGTGGAAGCGTCGGGTGAGGAAACGGAAGATCGCTTGTTGCGGAATCTCCGCCGGCAGTTGCCCGAATGGGATGAATCCCACGGCTTGGTCGAACTCTTGACGGCCCTGCGCCGCGGGCAATGCCTCGCGCCGGGTGAAAAAGTGCTCTTGGTGATCGACCAGTTCGAGCAGTGGCTTCATGCGCATGGCGGCGAGAACGACGCGGAACTGATCCGGGCCGTACGGCAGTGCGATGGGATCCACGTCCAATGCCTTGTCATGGTGCGCGACGACTTCTGGCTGGCCGTGAGCCGCTTCATGCAGGCACTGGAGATTCGCTTGTTCGAAGGGGAAAATTCGCGCCTGGTCGACCTTTTCGACCAACGCCATGCCCGCAAGGTGCTCGCCGCGATGGGAGAGGCCTTTGGCACGGTGCCGGAATCGGAAGCGCAGCGCAGCAAAGAGCAGAATGCCTTTCTCGACCAGGCCGTTGCCGGGTTGAGTGAGGACGGCAAGGTCGTATCCGTGCGGCTATCGCTGTTTGCCGAGATGTTCAAGAGCAAGCCGTGGACGCCCTCGGCGCTGCGCGAAATGGGCGGGGCCGAGGGCGTGGGCGTGGCTTTTCTCGAAGAGACTTTTTCTTCGCTAACCGCGCCACCCCACCATCGCTTGCACCAGATAACCGCGCAAGCCATTCTGGCCGACTTGCTGCCGGAAGGCGGGACCGACATCAAGGGCCATATGCACTCGCGCGAAGAGTTGCTGGATAGCTCCGGTTGTCGCAACGAGCCGCATCGTTTCGACGAGGTCATGGCCCTCTTGGATAACGAATTGCGTTTGGTGACCCCCGCGGATTCCGAGAGTCTTCAAGCAAGCGACAGTGGTGCTTCGCCGTCAATTGCCCGGGCCAAGAAGTACCAATTGACGCACGATTATCTGGTTCCTTCGCTGCGTTCCTGGCTGACGCGGAAGCAGCGGGAGACCCGCAAGGGCCGGGCGGAATTGTGCTTAGCCGAACGCTCGGCATTGTGGAACGTCAAGCCGGAGAACCGTTTTCTCCCCTCGCTGTGGGAGTTTCTTGGTATTCGTTGGTTGACCGAGAGGAAGAACTGGACTGCTCCGCAGCGGAAGATGATGCTTCAGGCCGGACGAGTGAATGGCATTCGCTCCGCTGCCGCGGCGGTAATGCTGCTGCTCGCTATCGCCGCGGGCATGAGTGTTCGGCAAGTGGTTGTCGAGAAGCAAGACAGGGCACGTGCCGAAGGGCTTGTTGATGCGCTGGTCAACGCCGACATCATCAAGGTGCCCTCCATCGTGATCGACCTGGAACAATATCGGACGTGGGCCGACCAATTGCTCAAGGACAGGTTCGATCGGGCCGAGGAGGGATCCAGTCAGCGTCTGAACATGGCCCTGGCCCTGCTGCCAGTGGACGAGAGCAAGGCGGCTTACCTGCGGGATCAGCTACTTGTCGTGAATCCGACCCAGTTCCCTGTGGTGCGCGATGCGTTAGTTTCGCAGCAGGATGCCATCACCGGGCTGTTATGGAATGTCGCCCTTGACTCAAAGCGAGAAACGCAGCAACGCTTCCAGGCGGCTTGTGCCTTGGCGACGTATAGCCCTGACGATAAACGCTGGAGCCGCATGAACTCCTTCGTGGCCGGTCATCTCGTGACACTCCAGGCTTCGGACCTCGTGGTATGGCGGAAAGCCCTTCGACCGGCGAAACACGAACTTGTGGAACCATTGGTTGCCATCTATCGAAACCAATCTCAGGACCAGCAGCAGCGATCCTTCGCCACGGAAACGCTGGCCGATTATGCCGCCGACCAACCGCAGATCTTGAGCGAACTGCTCATGGACGCCGACGAGAGACAATTTGCCGTCGTTTTCCCGCGATTCAAGGAGCGCGGCGAAGAAGGACTGCAGTTGTTTCACAAAGAGTTGAACAAGCGGCCGTCGCCCGATGCCGCCGCGGGAGCAAACGAGGTACTGGCCAGGCGGCAAGCGAATGCGGCGGTCGCCCTCTTGAAGATCGGCCATGCCGCCAAGGTCTGGCCGCTCTTGAAGCACACGCCCGATCCAACGGCACGGAGCTACCTGATTCATCGTCTAGTCCCTTTGGGCGCGGATGTTGCGGTCCTCTTGCGCCGATTGGATGAAGAAACAGACGTCTCGAGTCGGCGGGCATTGATCTTGTGCCTGGGGGAGTTCGACACGGTGCAGCTTCCAGTAGCCCAACGGCAGGCTACGATCGCCAAACTACTCGATCTTTATCGAAACGACCCGGACCCCGGCCTGCACGGCGCGGTTACGTGGTTATTGCGGAAGAAGGGGTGGGAGCAGGGAAACCAATTGGCGGGAATCGACGCGTTGTTGCAAGCGGATTACCCGCAGCGACAGGCCCGCAAGACGACCGATTCGCGACAGTGGTTCGTCAATCGGCAAGGCCAGACCTTTGTCATCATCGACGCCCAGCAGCCTTTCGCGATGGGTTCTCCTTCCAGCGAGCCCGAGCGAGAAGAAATTGAGACTCAGCACCGACGAAGAATCCGCAGACGCTATGCGATGGCCGCCAGCGCGGTGACGAAATCGCAATTTGAGCGTTTTCGCGTGGATCGGCCCCACATTGCAAGAATGCCGGTGGAGAAGGTTGTCCGAACCGATGATTCTCCACAAACGGGCATGACTTGGTACGAGGCGGCCGAGTATTGCAACTGGTTGAGCAAAAAGGAGGGCATTCCGCCCGGCCAATGGTGCTACGATCCCAACAAAGACGGTAGTTATGCCGTGGGGATGCGCTTGAAAAACGAGTCCCCCGCGTTGACCGGTTATCGGCTGCCCACCGAAGCCGAATGGGAATGTGCCTGCCGTGCCGGAGCGACAACGCGATTTTACTTCGGCGAGGACGATGCCCTGCTGGCCAATTATGCCTGGTATAAGGTCAATAGTGGAGACCACACTTGGCCGGCGGCCAGTCTGAAGCCCAACGACCTGGGATTATTCGACATGCACGGAAATGCCTGGGCATGGTGCGGAACTCCGAATGAGAAGTATCCCGAGCCGGGCGCCGCGGTCGTCGACGACGCCGGGGTGGCCGCAGAGCTCGGAAATCACCAGCGATGGGCGCAGCGCGGCGGGGCGTTCGACAACACTCCCCGGCACGTGCGTGCCGCGTATCGCATGTTCCAAAGTCCCGACAGCCGCCAGCGCGACTTCGGCTTCAGGCCGGTGCAAACCATTGAAGATCGGTCAACCACGAAACACGCGAAAGAAGACTAGGCAATCTGACGAGAAGAAGACGGAGTTCATTCCCATGTTTCATTTTCATGGTCTGCTCTCTTCCGTCTTGAACAAGGGCAGGTAACGGTAGTAGACCTCCAAGGTCAGGGTTGCAAGGCTGGTCGTCATGAGCCGGCCGCCGCTCTTGCCCCAGGGATCGTTCTCCGGCGCCCAGCTTCCGTTGGCGCACTGATCGGCATTGCGGACCTGCGTGTGGACCAATAGATTGCGGATCTTGCGGTTCCAAACATCCCAATCGGAGCCGCTCATGTTGTGCATGACCTGCGTCGCATAGTACCAGTAGTAAATGTTCGGGAAGCCCTCGTCGGGCAAGTGGTTCATCAGGTAACTCACACCGCCCGCGAGCATGGGGTTGTCGCGCTTGGCGCCGAGATACTGGCGGCAGAGCAGGCCCACCGAAGTCATCGTGTTGGAAGAAGGATTGCCCGGCTGATAGGCATACTCGGCGCCGTCGTGTACGGCGACCGAGTCTAGCCACTTGCTCGTATTGGCGAAGGCCGAGCCGCCCACGTTCAGGCCCGCCATGTGCGCGCTCTTCAGGGCCATCAACTGCCATCCGACGACCGACGTGTCGCCGGGGTCGTTGGGATTGTAGCGCCAGCCGCCGTCGGTGGTGTTCTGGGCGGCGAGAATGAAATTCACCCCGCCCTGCGCGGCCATACCGACTTGCCTGTCACCGCTCATTCCGTAGGCCTCGCACAACGCGATCGTGGCCAAGGCGTGCGAATACATCATTTGCTGCGCGCCCTTGGCCAGGTTGCCGTCAGACTGCTGATGACTGACAAGCCACTGGACGCCGCGGCGGACCGTTTCCTTGTAATGGCCTTGGGACCTGTGCGTCTGCCCGATAGCCAGGAAAGGCAGAAGGCCCATGGCCGTTGCGCCCGCGTCGGCCGAGACGTTGCCGGGACCGGTGCAGGTTCTATCGTGACATCGCTGCGCGTAGTTCTGCAAGCTCCAACTCCCGTCGGACAACTGGTGATTGGCTAACCAGACGAGGGCGAGATTTACTGCACGCTTCGTAGATGGTGGCTCATTAGGGCGTTTACCGCGGTCAGGCGGGATGAAGCCCCAACCACCCGGATGCCCTTCGTGGCCCGTACACGGACCGCCGATCGGGCCAGTGAGCTTGGGACCGGGGCCAAACTCCCACGCCCCGGTGCCGCCCGATCCCTTATCCGGATTTCCGGTGGGGCCGACACATCCGGTTCCCGCTTGCTTGTCATCGCCGTCGGTTTCGGCCGTAGCGACGACAGGGGGGAGCGGTTGCCAAGTGCGATCATCGAACGGCGGAGTGGTTTCCATTTCGCCGACCACAGTGTCCGTATCGATATCCCCTTTGTCCTTCACTTCCTCTTCAACCTTCGACTCGAAGGTGACTGCGTCACCCCGATTCTGGTCACCGCCGAAGTTCGGCAATAGCAACAGCACCGAAAGTGCGAGGAGATGGAAACTGAAACTGCCGGCGTACCAGACCAGTTCGGTCCGTACCCAGTCCATGAAAACTTGCGACAGCGTTTCCTGTTGGAGCCGATCTTCATCCTCGACCGGCAACGGGTTGTTGGCGGTGTTTGCCATGGGACATACCTTTGCGATTGAATTGTACCGTTCGCACCTTGCCCATGATTAGATTCGCCTTTTCGTCCGAAACTATTCCCGGTCTTGAAACAGCTCCTTAAGACCGGCGAATCAATAACTACCGGAAGTCGATGCCGTAGTGGTGACTTTAGTCGCCCGATTGTCGAAGAGGGCGACTAAAGTCGCCCCTGCAACACGACACTTATTGCTTCGCCGGTCCTAAGGATGTCCCGATCGATTGCGGAATCAGCCCGCGCCTTCCGCCGCAATGTCGGCGGGTGGCGCGGCATCCGGCTGAAGACGGAGTTTTGCCGTGTCGGAAGTGCCCGGCACAATCATAGGGCTGGGCGAGTTCTTTTCGAGGATCGCCTTCAATTCGACGTTGTCGATCGTCTCCAGAACAATCAGCCGCTGCGCCAGGGCTTCCAATGCCTGGCGGCGGCTCTTGAGAATATGGCTGGCCCTGTCCTGGGCCTCGGCGAGGATGTGCTTGATTTCCTCGTCGATCTCGCGGGCCGTCTGCTCGCTGTGCGTGCGGTCGCCCGTCAGATCGTTCGGCGCGGCGATAAACACCGACCGCCGGCTCTCGCGATAGCTGGCCCGTCCCAGCCGGCTCATGCCGTAGTCCATGACCATGCTGCGGGCGATCTCCGTGGCCCGCTCCAAGTCGTTCTGGGCGCCGGTGGAGACGTCGCCGAAGACCATTTCCTCGGCCAACGTGCCCGCCAGGAGGACCTGAATGCGGCTCTCCAACTCGGCCTGCGTCAGCAGATAGCGGTCGCCTTCCGGCCTCTGCATTGTGTAGCCCAAGGCGGCCAGGCCGCGGGGAATGATCGAAACTTTGTGAACGGGATCGGTATTGGGCAGGCTGGCGGCAACCAGGGCATGGGCACTTTCGTGATAGGCCACGCGCTGCTTCTCGTCGGCATGCATGACGCGCTGCCGCTTTTCCAGCCCAGCAGTGACGCGTTCCACGCCTTCGGTGAACTCCAGCATGCTGACGGCCTCCTTGCCGGCCCGAGCGGCCAGCAGCGCCGCTTCGTTGACGAGGTTCGCCAGATCGGCCCCGACAAATCCGGAGGTGATGCGGGCGACTTCCCGCAGATCGACCGACTTGTCGACGCGAATCTTCTGAATGTGGACGTCGAGGATATCCTCGCGGCCGCGCACGTCCGGCCGATCGACCAGCACGTGGCGATCGAAGCGGCCCGGACGAAGCAGAGCCGGATCGAGCGTTTCCGGCCGATTGGTGGCCGCCATCACGATCACGCCGCTGTTGGAGTTCACGCCGTCCATTTCCACCAATAGCGCATTGAGGGTCTGCTCGCGCTCATCGTGTCCGCCGACAACGCTCGTGCCGCGCGTCTTGCCCAAGGCGTCAAGTTCGTCGATAAAAACGATGCAGGGGGCCTTGGCCACCGCCTGCTGGAACATGTCGCGGACCCGCGCCGCGCCCACGCCCACAAACATCTCCACGAAGTCGGACCCCGAGAGGCTGAAGAACGGCACGCCTGCCTCGCCGGCGACGGCCTTGCCCAGCAAGGTCTTGCCCGTGCCCGGCGGCCCCACAAGCAACACGCCCTTGGGAATCCGGCCGCCAAGCACCTGGTACTTCTCGGGATGCTTGAGGAAGTCGACCACTTCGCGAAGCTCGTCCACCGCTTCGTCGATGCCGGCCACTTCGTCGAACGTCACCCCGATGTCTTCTTGGGCCAGCAGCTTCCCCCGGCTGCGGCCGAAGGCCATGGCTGAGTTTGCCCCGCCCAAGCGGCGAAGGAGCATCATGGCAATGGCAAACACGGCCACGATCAAAATGATGAGCATGAGATAGCTCTTCCAGGGGCTGGGCGTCGAACCACCCTGAAAATCGTGAAAACCCTTGGCAGAGAGCAGGCTGAGCAGTTGGCCGTTGTCCTGGTCGAAACCGTAACGCGAGCAGGAAAACGATTCCTTCTTCGGCGGCGTGCGCAGGTCCTCCGGCGCGAGAATTTCGCGGGTGACTTTGCCGGTGATTTCGCTGGGACCTACCTGCAGGTCGCTAAGGTTGGAATACCGGACCGTCAATTCCCGTCCATTGTGCGTTTCCGTGGCGTCGTAATGCGGGTCCTTGTTCGTTTCCGACGGCGTGCCTTGCTCGATAAGCTGTTGCAGGTGGCCGTATTTGATGACCACCCAGGAACTGTAGGGAATAAGAAAGGCGGCCAGCGCGGTGCAAACAATCACGACGATAATCAAAAGACTGAGATTGTTGCTAACCGGAGTCTTTCGATCGTCAGACGATTTCGGTGTACGGGCGGGTCGCGGCTTGGGTCGAGTCGGTTCCATTTAGGCTTTCCTGCAAGGCAGCTTCTGTTCACCCCTCTATTCTACCACACCTTCGAACTCCAAATTCAGCGATTTCAGCCGCCGCCCGGTCTCGGCCATCAAGGCATCTTCGGCTGCCTCGTCGGCAGCCTCATACGTCACGGAAAACCGCAGGAAACTGCCGGCGTCGTCCCAGGGCACCGTGCAGATCGAGTGCTCCGTGATCAGGAACTGCGAGGCCGCTTCCGCCGTCTCAAAGCGAACGCCGCCGGCCAGACCCTTGGGACTGGCCGTGTACAGAAAGTACGTGCCGCCGGGCACTTCGCAGGCAAAACCGCAGTCGCGGAGGGTCGCCACCAGTTTGTGCAAGCGACGGCAATACTTCTTGCGGGCGCTGCCGGGAATCGAAGGGTCGTCCAGGGCTGCGGCGGCTGCCTTCTGCACCGCGATGAACTGGCCGGAATCGGAATTGTCTTTCACGTCGGCAAATGCCCGCACAATCCGTTCGTGGCCGCAGACCCATCCCATCCGCCAGCCGATCATGTTCCAGCCCTTGGAGAGCGAGTGGATCTCGACCCCCACGTCGCGTGCCCCCGGAACTTCCAGGAAACTCAGCGGCCGGTCGGTATAACTGAGCATGACGTGGGCCGCGTCCTGGACCACCACGACCTCGTTCTTCAGGGCGAAATCGACGACGCGGGCGAAAAATTCCCGCGTGGCGACCTTGCCTGTGGGACTGTTGGGATAGTTGATCACCAGCAGCTTGGCACGCTTGCGGATGTCGGTGGGGATGGAATCCAGGTCCGGCAGGAAGCCGTTCTGTGCGTAAAGCGGCAAGCGATACACTTCGCCGCCATAGTACTTCGTGTGCGTGCCGGCTACCGGGTAGCCGGGCACGGTTATGAGCGTCACGTCGCCCGGGTTGATAAAGGCGGCGGGCAACATGGCCAGCGCCGTCTTCGTGCCGATGCAGTGATTGATCTCGCTCGCCGGATCGAGTTCCACCCGGAACTCGCGCTGCATGAAGCGGGCAACCGCCTCTTTGAAGGCGGGAATGCCATTGTCGGCATAACCGCGATTCTCCACCTTATCGATCTCGGCAGCCATCACCTGGCGGACGTTGGCGGCCGCCATATCGTCGTTCTCGCCAATGCCGAAATCGACCAGTTTCCGCTCGGGATGTTCGGCCACGGCCTTCCGTTTTGCACGCTTGATCTTCTCGAACTTATAGATCTCGGTGCCTTTGCCATAATTCGGGCCGCCGATGCGGTCGGCGAAAAGTTGCTGGAAATAAGGATCGCTCATGAACGGTTTTCAGTGGTGCAAATGGAAACGAAGTGCGAATCCCTTATTCTACCGGTAGTGGAAGCGGCCGACAACAGGCGGCATTTCTCCAGGTTTTCACGCCTCGTGGCGCAATATGATCTCCAGCACTGTGCCTTCCGCAACGACAGCCTCCTGTGCCAACACAAGCTTGACTTCGACGCCCGCCTGTTCCAACGCGGCAGCGACCGCCTGACCGCCAATTTTCACCGTCGCGGTGGCCGCGGCGTCCTTTGCCAGGGCAAAGACAAGCTCCTTGACCCGCAACCGGCCATGGCGGACCTCGATCCGCTCCGTCTGCTCCTTGTCTTTTCGCTGCTGGATGAACAGGCCCCAGCCTTCCGGCGCGGTGAAGAACGAACGATGGTCCTCCGGCTGCCAATGCGGCTTGAACCCCAACAGGCCCTTGGGACCTTCCAGCACCAGCCCTTGGCTGGCGATCAACAGCGACCAGGAACTCATCGCCCGGGCGTAGAACTTGCCGCACTCCAGCTCGTTGAAGGGGTTGCCCCCAGGCCCCGAGTCCAAACCGTCGCGGCGGCGGCCGTCGTAGCGGCTCCGCGCCATGCGAACGACCTTGCGGGCCTCTTGGACCAGCCCCTCGTAGATCATCAACCCGGCGGCCGCATACTCGATGCCGGTCCAGACTTCATCGGCGTACAGGATGAAATCCTTGGGCCGGCCCCCGCGGGGCCATGTGCAGATGATCAGGCCGCCCTCGTCGTCCGGGATGTAACGCCGCGGCGTCTGCTTGAAGCCGGCGAACTTCTCGCGGAAGTTGTGCTTCATAATCGCCTCCATCGCGCTTCGCACCCGCTCACGCGGATAGAGGTAGCCGGTGTTGAGCATGTGCGCCCACCACTGGCCCAGCAGTTGGTCGGCATGGCAGCCCGTGTCGTAGTCCCGTGCCGGTTGCGGCTCGGGGATCTGGATGTAATATTCGCCGTTCCAGAGCTTCTGGTCCTGGTTCTGCATGCCGGCCCGGCGGACGGTCCGCCATCTCTGCTCGCTTGGGGCATCGCCCATCACCAGGGCCATCTGTTCGGCGGCGGCCAGTGCGGAAAGATACTGCGAGCCGATGAACGTATTGGCCCCGGAAACCGACGTGTCATACGTGTTGGCTTGGTGCCCGTGCGGCAGGCCCTCGCCCCGGGCGTCGATCGTGCGGATCAGCCAATCCACCGACTTCTTCACGCCGGGCCAGACCTTCTCCAGGAAACGGCGGTCCGGGCTGAGTTGGTACTCGCGGTAGGCCGCCTCGATGCACGCGCAGTGGCCGTCGATGAACGCCTCGTGCATGGCATGCTCGCGATGCGAAGTCTCGCCGCTGGCATGTAGGTAGGTGATGAAATTTGATATCCGCATGTTGCGCCCCACGTCGGGGAACAGCCGGGCGTGGGCCTGGGCATAGTTCCAGACGTGCGTGCAGTTCAAAGGGCAGCAGCCGTAACTGCCCTCGAACCCGCCGAAGTAACCGTCTTCCGACCAGAAACAGGTTGGACCGCGAAGGATGACGCTCTGCGAGGCCATGGCGTCGAGGAATTCTTCAGGCAGGTTCGACTGGTAAAGCGTCGCGTGATAAAGTTCCGTGCGCTGCCAGAGGGCGTCGAGGTTCTTGGCCAGATAGTCGGCCACGGCCGCGGCGTCGAGCCAGCGTCGGCTATAGAGGTTGCCCGCGTGGCTGAACCGCTGCACGTTGGGGAAGTGCCAGGTGATGGCGAACCTGACGCTGCGCGACTCGCCCGGCGCGAGCGTAAAGGGAACGCCCAGGGCCGCATTGATGGTTTCGCCCGGGTGGCTCACGGACTCAAGTGCATTCGGAACGCCACGGAGTCCGTCTACCGGAACGCCACGGAGGGCGTTCCCTACAGGGATGGCGACGAACGCGGCGATCTCGTGGGGGATCGTCCACGCGGGCAGCGCGGCGGCCTTGGCGTCGAAGGCGGTCAGGGCCATGGTGCCCCAGGTGGAGTTGCCGGGCACGAGCCGCTCGCCCGGCTTCAACGGCCTCAGTGCGGCCAGCGCTTCGCTGCCCAAGGTCCATGACAGCCCTGGGGCCAAGGCGAGAATGATCGTCCCCTTGCCTAGCGGGCCTTGGATCACTAGTGGATCACCGGCAGAAGTTGCCGCCAGGACTCGATAGCCATGCTCGCCGGCGCGGAAACCGTGCAGACGCGTATAACGATGGAAGTCCCACCACTCGATCGCGGGATGGCTGGACCTGTCCAAACACGTCCACGCGCTCCAGCCCGCCGGGGCGTCGCCGCTGGGGATGAGGCGCCCGTTGGCCGGCAACGTTGCTTCTTCCGCCTTGGTAAAGCCCACTTGCAGGGCCTTGACGACCGATTCCAGCGCGGTGCCACGGGTCAACAGAGGCTCGGGCGGAACATCGGCGAAGATGATCCGATCGATGTTGATGTGGCCCCAGCCGTCCGAACTCCGATCGACGATCTCCAGCCTGGCCTCTTTACCCTGCAAATCGCCGACATCCCAACTGGCCGGTTCTAGGGTTTCCTGATTCTTGCCGGTTGCCGAGCGAACCGCCTTGCCGCCCACGAGCAGATTGATGCACGTCTTGCCCGGATTGTTGCCGCCGCCGATCAAAAAGCCGATGTACCGCCGCTGGATACGGAACGTTTTCGACGTGGCGGTGCCCTGGGGGCCGTCACCGCCCACGAAGGTGTTGACCAGCCCATGGCCGGAAAAACCGGTCACCGGTTGCTGATTGGGTTCCGTTCCGTGGGAAGGCCCCTTGCCGAAGGCGTCGCCGGTGATCGTCCAGCCTTCATAGGTCTTGCCTTCGAAGTCGTCGAAGACCGTGGCCACGGCATCGAATTTGCCCTTGCCGGCCCGCAGCTTGGCCAGCGACTCGCAGAAGGCCGGCGACACGCCATCGGCCAACACGACGCCGCCCTCGGCGGCAATTCGCGCCAACGGTTCGGCCGTTTGCGCCGTCAAGCCAGGCAGCCCGGCGAGCCAGAGCAACTCGGGGCCGGGCACTTCCTTGCCGGTAGCCGTGCGGACTTTCACGGGACCGGACGCGACAGGGTCGGGGGCCTTATCCATGGCGATCATGGTAGTCGCCGCGCCGCGGACCACGCGATTGCGATTTCCGCCATAGCCGCCAAACCGCACGCCCTGGAGTCCATCGGCGCCGGGGTTTCCCACCGCGTTTTGCAGCGTTGCGGAAAAAGCCGCTTCCACGGGCGCGCTGCCCGGGTTCTTAGCCGTGAGGCGAAACATCGCGCAGGGGATCGACGAATTGGCCGTGTCCAGCGGGATCATCGGGTTCATGGCTTCCAGCACGACCTCGACCGGCAGCGCCGCATCGTGGAAGGTCAGCCGGGCGATGGGGTAGCCGCCTTCATAATCGATCGATTCGACAGGCTTAAGAGTGCCTTCGCCTTGCGTCTGGAGCACGCGCGTGACCGCTGGTCCCGCCGCCGCCTTGGCGGAAACGGCCAGAAAGCTGTCGTGTACGCGAGGCTCGCTGAGGTTGTTGAAGATCTGCCAGACGCCCAATTGCCCTCGGCCGTTGAGCCAGATGCTGCCGGAACCGATGCCGCCCAAGGGCATGCCCACGGCCTCCAGGTGTTTTCCGCGATAGACCCGCCGCGGCGTGAGCGGATAGCGACCCAACCAAGGCGAGAGCGATCCTGCCGGGGGCAGAAGCTTGTCGGCCTCGTCGGCCCAGGCCATCTGGCCGGCAACGGTCAGGGCGGCGGCGCCGGCGGCCAGCTTTTCCAGGAAATCGCGACGATTCAATTCGATCGGTTTGACTTCGCCGCAACGTCCGCCGCAGCATCGACACTCGTTGGCCATGATGGATTCCTCAATCGTTTTCCGTGGTTGGGGGGAAGGATCGGTTTCTATTGTAGTCCAGTACGCATGAATTCACACCCCCGCCTGGGAAATTCGCTTGCCCAATGGGGTTGGCCGGCCGCCTTGGCGACGACAGACAATGCTCTACCACCTTTTTGCACTGCCCCGTAGAAGCTAGAATAGAGCTGGACTATGACCGCGAAGAAATCTACGTTTTCGGGAGACGCCCAGCGATGATCAACGTCAGTGTGCCTGCGGATATCGAGCAATTCGTGCATCAGACGGTTGCCGAGGGACAATATGCCAACGAACAGGAATTGATGACGGAGGCCGTTCGGTTCCTGCGAGACTCCAAACTGCGGCACCAGCGTCTGCGGAAGGAAATCGACGAGGCCCTTACGGAGGTTGACCGCGGTTTAGGCATTGAGATCGACAGCGATGATGCGCTGGCGGCATTTTTTGACGACCTGGAAGCAGAAGTGCAAGCCGACCTTGCAGCAGAGAAAAAGAGCGCCGAATGAGCCGTCTTTCCATTTCTCGCCGGCGCGGCGGGACTTGAAGCAGATTCTTGCGTACGTCGCGGGCGATAAGCCGGTCGCGGCACACCGGCTACGGTCGGCTTTGGAAGGTGTTTTCCGTGTTCTTGCCAGGAACCCATCGATCGGTGAAGCACGTCCAGATCTCGGTTATGGCATCAGAGTTTTTTCCTTCGGCAATTATGTGGTGTGCTTTCGCAGAACACAAGGACGTGTTGTGATTGCTAGAGTCATCCACGGCGCAAGAAACATAACTGAGCTATAATTGTGGAGCGCAAGCCAGCCGTAGTGTAGAATAGCTAATTCTACTTCAACCCTGCGACTGTCCCGCCTCTTACCCCCCTGGAGAATCACCCATGTTCGCACCTCGATCCTTGCTGGCCTCGACCATGCTCGTGCTGACGGCGCTTGTCGCCGTGGGCCGGGCGGACCCGACCCTGACCTACCCCGACCTCGTCCATCGCATTACGGACCTCTCACACCTGTCCGTGCTGCCGCAAGCCGGCGAGAAGTGCGGTCTCTGGTCCAGCTACGATCGCGCCAGCCGCTACGATGAAAAGACCGGCAAGTACGTCAATTGGGACGCCAACGGCGACGGCAACGGCGTGATCCGCAGCGAGGGCGACCGCGTGGTGATGGCCGAAATGAAAGGCCCCGGCTGTATCTGGCGGATCTGGTCCGCCGCAGCCGACAAAGGGCACGTCAAGATCTATCTCGACGACCAGCCCGAAGCGGTCGTCGATCTGCCGTTCGCCGATTATTTCGAGGGCAAGCACGCGCCTTTCAATTTCCCGGAGCTTTCCTACAATCTGAACCGCGTTGGTTCCAGCGGCCAGAATCTCTACCTGCCGATCCCCTATCAGAAATCGTGCAAGGTGGTGGCCGACAAGGGCTGGGGCAACTATTTCCATTTCAACTACGCAACGTTTCCCGCCGGAACGACCGTCCCCACCTTCAGCGCCCGGTTGGTTGCCGAGAATGCCGCCGAGCTTCAGGCCGCCAACGATTTCTTCGCCAAGCGATTGGGCACAGACCCGGCGGGCAAGCGTAGCGGCGAGGCCCGTTTGAGTCAGTCGGTTGACGCGGCCCCCGGCGCGACGGCCCAAGTGGCGCGGCTGGAAGGCCCGCAGGCCATCACCGCCCTGCGCGTGAAAACCAAGTTCGCCAATCGCGACGACGAGATGACCGGCTTGCGGAAGCTGGCCCTGCGGATCACCTGGGACGACCAAGCCAAGCCGGCGGTCTGGTGTCCGCTGGGCGACTTCTTCGGTACCGCCCCGGGCGTGAACCCGTATAAGACCCTGATGACCGGCATGACCAAGGATGGCTTCTACTCCTACTGGTACATGCCCTTCGCCAGCAGCGCCTTGGTGGAGTTGGTCAACGAGGACAAGGTGGATCGCAAGGTCGAGTTCGAGATTGTCCACGCCCCGCTGGGACGGCCTTTCGAGGGACTGGGCCATTTCCATGCCAAGTGGCATCGCGACACGGTGCAACTGCCTGCCGACCGCTGGCCCGACTGGATCATGCTGCAAACCCAGGGGCGGGGCCGTTTCTGCGGTGTTTCGCTGCACGTCTGGAACCCCCGCGGCGGCTGGTGGGGCGAGGGCGACGAGAAGTTTTTTGTCGACGGCGAGAAATTCCCATCCACCATCGGCACTGGCTCGGAAGACTATTTCGGCTATGCCTGGGGCAATCCGCACCTCTTCCAGCGGCCGTATCACGCGCAGACGATGACCCAGAACAACCAGGGGCACCAGTCCTTGCTGCGCTGGCACTTCGTGGACAACGTGCCCTTCCAGAAGACCTTCCAGGGGTGCATCGAGAAATATTTCAACAACGACCATGCACTCTACGCTGTCGTGGCCTACTGGTATCTGTCTCCCGACGGCAAGGATTCTTACGGACCGGTGCCGGCCACCCTCCGCGACGGCTACTACGTCGTACCGGAGTTAAGCATCAACGGCATCAAGGTGTTGGGCGTACCGCCGGGCGATACACAGCTTCAGCACTTGGGGCAGCCCGGCGACAACCAATGGCAGAACGGCCAGCAGATTTGGTGGACCGGTGCCCAGCCCGGAGCAAAACTGGACATCGACGCCTCCGTGGCGCAGGGCGGAAGGTACCAAGTCACAGTCGGCCTGACGAAGGCCCGCGACTACGGCATCGTGCAGTTCCGGCTCGACGGCAAGAAAATCGGCGCGCCAATCGATCTTTACAATCCGGAGGTCGTTGCCAGCGGCCCGATTGCCTTGGGCGAGCACGACTTGGCCCAAGGCCGTCACAAGCTGACGGTGGAGATCGTGGGCGCTAACCCCAAGGCCATGAAGGCCTACATGTTCGGGATCCACCGCCTGGAACTGAAACCGCTGCGCTGAGAGGCTGCGGTTCGGGTACGATTAATTCAGACCGAACAACCGCTGGATCTTCTCGATGAACCCTTGATTCCGCTTGGGCGCCCGCTCTTTCCAACTTGCCAGGAAACCGCGGAAATCGAGCTCGGCGTCCTTGGGGCCAAGGTTGATCCAGGTCAACGACTCCCACCCGCCGGGCTCGTCCTCGAACAGCGCGAGCAGATACACCGCGACCAGTTGTGATTCCTTGGTAAGCTGTCGCTGCGTGCTCAGCGTGTCCGCATGCTCTTGGAACCACTGCGGCATCGTACGGTCGGGCGGCAGACGCCGTTCCCGCTTCGCCAGGATGGCATCGACATACTGGTCGAGGTGCGGGGCAAAACTGGTCCAATTGGCGTACGGCGGATCGGTCTTCCAGGCGACCGCCATCTTCCGCATGGCAAACAGCGAGGCCGTCTCGCAAAGCGATTCCTCGAACCAGAGGCTCCGGCCATCCTTGCGGCGGTCGTAGTTGGAGAGAATGTGCGTCACTTCATGCGCAAACTGATAGGCATACTGGCTCCAGTACGTGTCGCCGGCGCTGAGCAGCACCTGGTGTTCCCTGTGAGGCCCCTTGGCATACAGCGTGATAGGTACGCCCTCGTGATGGCGGACGGTTATCGTGCCCAGTCGGCGTTCGGAGCAGAACCGTAGCAATTGATTGGCCGCGGAGTACAACGTCTTCTGCACGTTTTCCTTTGGGCCGCGGCCCCAATCGCCGAGCACTTCGATGTGAACGCAGTCCGCGAGGCTGTCGGCCGGCGCGGGCGGCGCCCCAAACACGCATCGTGCCGCCATCGCGGCAATCAATACACTGGCCATTCCGCAAACATGGTTACGCATCGTTTCCTCCAGCAGTACGAGTGAAAACGTATTATCGCATGTCGGAATCACCTTGCCTAGCGGCGTCAGTTCTTGAGTACTTGACAAGCCAAGCTCCAGCGATCAAGATCACAGGGTGTGGCCTGCTGGTGCGGACGTTCAGGCACGTGTGACGTGGCTTCTGAACGATTGCCGGCAAGTCATCTGTTTCTTGACGCTTCTTCCCTTTTTCTCACACCCGCTGGAAATGAAAGGGATAATATGAAGAGTTTAGCGCTGTCTGTTCTCTTGCTGGGTCTAGGGCTGTTCTGCCCGGGCTGCCGCGATAAGCCGCGTCAGGATGCCGACGCCCAGGCCAAGCCTGTGGCGGCTGTCGCCGGCGAGAAGGCGAGCGAGCACGTAGTTGCCGCCGCCAAGTCTGAAGAGAAAACAAGCAACGAAGGCGTTGCCAAGGGGGACGCAATTTCCGAGACCCAACGGCTGATTGCCAACCTCAAGGATAAGGACTGGTTTGTTCGCCGCGACGCTGCGGAGGCCCTGGGCAAGTTGGGCGACAAGCAGTCCGTCGAGCCGCTGACTGCCTGCCTGAAAGATGGAAACAACGCGGTCCGCTTCAACGCTGCCGAGGCGCTGGGCAAATTAGGCGATAAGCGGGCTGTCGAGCCGCTGACCGCCTGCCTGCAGGCCGATGCCGTTGATCGCTCCTTCGCTGCGGAGGCCCTCGGTAATCTTGGTGATCGGCGGGCCGTTGCGCCGTTGATCGCTTGCCTGCAAGATAAGGGGGTCGATCGCTCGTTCGCCGCGGAGGCCCTGGGCAAGCTGGGTGACAAGTCGGCCGTTGCGCCGTTGATCGCCTGCCTGAAAGACAAGGACGAGCGCGTGCGCCGCAAGGCGGCGGAGGCCCTGGGAAAACTGGGCGACAAGCAGGCCGTAGCGCCGCTGATCGCCGCATTGCCGGACTGGCCCCTGAACGATGCGATTCGTGCGGCGCTGAAACAACTCGACGGCAAACCGGCGACCGACCAGGAGCGATTTTATTGTCGCATCGTTCAGCGGGATGATAAGGGACTGCTGGAAGACTGGAAGTTGACACGGCAAATGATCTTGGACGACGCCGGGGCGCATGATGTGAGGAAGGTGCAGAACGCCGTTTATGTAGTGATTGCCCTGGGCAAGGAGGAATTGATCGACGATCTGCAGAAGGTGCTCAACTCGTGCGAAGACAAGGAGATCGCCGAGATCTACTTGAACTGCAGCCACAAGGGGCTGAGCAAGGCTGCCGAGAATTGGGCCGCCCAGCGCGGGCTTAGCCCCACCAGCGGCACCAGCGCCTCCGGTCCCGCTTGGGGACATTGGTAGACGCGCCGATCTTGCCTGACAGCGATATAGTTTGCGGGCAGAAATGAGCCGTTGGAGTTCCGCCCGGGCACCATGTACTCATGGTCGGCGGCGGTCCCGGCAAAGAGCCGGCTAAAGCCGGAACTCCAACGGCTCATTTCCGCCCGCGTGCGGTATAGATGACCTTGCGGAAAGAAGCATTGACAAGGAGGCCCGTATGCCGTTGCTACCCATCCTGCTCGCGTCGCTGCTGGGAGCCGAACCGGTCAAGTTCCAGCGTCACCTGATTGACACATTTCCCGCCGGATACCAGGTTGCCGTCGCCGATCTCAACGGCGACGGCCGCCCGGACGTGATCGCCCTCTCGACCGAGGCCGACCGCGTGGACTGGTACGAGAATCCGACCTGGCGGCGGCATCCGGTCGCGCGGACGGCGAAGAACATCGACCTGGCTGTGCGCGATCTGGACGGCAGCGGCCGCCCCTCTATTGCCCTCGCCAGTGGTTTCTACTTCAACGAGTCGACCCGCGGCGGCGAAATCCAACTCTTGCAGCAGCCGCTTGATGCCGACAACCTTTGGCTGCGGCAACCCATTGCCGTGGACCCCGTCGTCCATCGGCTCCGCTGGGGCGACCTGGACGGCAGCGGGCGGCCGGTGCTGGTGCATGCGCCGATCTTCGGCCCCGGCTCCCAGGGTACGCAGGCCCTGAAGCCGGCCCACCTCTGGGCGTTCCGGCCGCCGACGCAAGCCGGCCAGCCGTGGAAGACGTGGAAGATCGATGAGTCGCTCACCGTCCTGCACGGCATCCAGGTCAAGGACATCGACGGCGACGGGCGGGATGAGATCCTCACCGCCAGCTTCGAGGGAATCCACCGCTTCGACTTCAAGGGGCAGGGCGAGGCGGCACGCTGGCGAAAGGTGCAACTCGCGGCCGGCGCGCCGCCCACGAGCGCGGCGCCCGGCGCGCCGCGCGGCAGCAGCGAAGTGGCCTCCTTCCACCTGGCCAAGGACCGTATGCTCCTGGCGGCCATCGAGCCTTGGCACGGCCACCAGGTGGTGATCTACGCGCAGCCCGCCAAAGGTACAGGGCTTTGGCAGCGTCACGTGATCGACGACACGCTCCACGAAGGCCACGCCCTGGTTGTGGGCGACTTTGACGGCGATGGGCAGGACGAGATCGTCGCCGGCTGGCGGGCCAATGGTGGCGGATTGCGGCTCTACAAGGCCAGCGACGCGACGGGCGAGCATTTCAAGGCCTACGACATTGACCCGGCCATGCCCGCGGAGGGCGCGGTTGCCGCCGACATCAACGGCGACGGCAAGTTGGACCTGGTGGTCATCGCCGGCCGTACGAATCAGTTGGTTTGGTACGAGAACATCACCGGCAAGTAATAGGCTATCCAAGATGTCTCCCCTCTCCCTTTGGGAGAGGGGCAGGGGGTGAGGGCTTATGCGGCGGAACAGCCTGAAAATGGGACGGGGAACACAGTACTGATTTTCTGTCTTCTTGGGCCGCCCGCCATTGTCGTGGGTTTCAAGACGCGTTCGACAAGACCCTCTATCGAAGCTATTGACGCCGGCAATTCCGCCGGGCCGAAGGCCCAGAACCATACCAGCCTGGGGCATCGCCCCAGATCCGCATCGCCACCCCTGCGGTACGAGGGCCAAAGGCCCGTCCCATGGTTCAATTCCATACGTATCGCTCATCGAACTCGATCCCGTATTTCGTTAGGAATGCCTGGTACTCCTCCTGAAATGACCGCGTGCGATGGTGGTCCATCTGTCCCTCGATATAGGCGATCAGCGCGTTCAAATCGGCCGCCCCACGGAAAATCCGCCGTAACCGCGCTGCCAGGCGAATTGCGCCAGGTCCGGCGACTGCGTCTTCAACACTTCGACGACGACGTTTTCACCTCCTCGACAAGACTTGCGACGGTCAGCGTGCGCGCCCAGCCCGATTACCAGGAGGATTTTGAGTTCCTGGGCTTGGCGAAGCGGAAGCAGCGGACCTTCAGATTCGACGCCGCCATTCACCCGCGGTTCGCCGTCGACGCCCGGCTGGCGCCGCGGGCGGTATTTCAGCGGGTCGTGCTCAGCAGGCAGTCGAGCGTTTGCGCCACAGCGTTCATGTTCGAATGCATGGTCACCGAGAACAACATGTCGAAAGAGAATTGCGCCGTCCTGGTACACGCCAGCGACGATCAACTCCGCCGGCCGGAATATCGCGAATCGTTCGAGCTGATGAACGAACTGGGCCGCGTCGTCAATCTTGCGGCGGGCAGAAGGCGGTTGAGCAGGTCTTATGTTAGCCCAACCCACTCTTAGTCGCAATTTACCAGGATTTCCAAGCGCCGTCAACGATTGCGTTTGTCCCCAATCTCGGCACCGGATCCTTGCGCAATCGCTTCGTAAAGAACCGCTTCGAGCAGGTGACGATTTTCCGTCTGGGCGGTAGTGAGTTGCGATTCGAGCCGGTCGCATACCGACATCAACTCCTTGGCCTTCGCCACGATGCGACCCTGCTCGGCAAGAGGCGGAAGAGGGAAAACAAGTTTCGACAAGGCAACGCCGGTGAAGTGCGGAATCCCGACCCCGGTGTAGTATTTGTCGAGAATCCCGGCGTGGAAATAGACGAACGCGCAATGAGCAATGAAGTCGCTATTCAGGAATTGGCCGGGGCGAACGCGATGGAGAGCTTTCTGGAATACAAAATCTCCCTCCCGTCCCCGCCAAACGGCAGATCTCCCGATACCGTGGCCGCCCTCGCAAATCAGTACGTCGCCATCGCGTAGCAAGAAGTTGTCGATCTCGGAATCCTCGATCCGCATCGTCTTCAGTTCGTCGGTCCTGATATCGAATCAATGGACGTTCGTATTCCGTAGGTAACGATAGGGCTGGCCCGAGTTCTTCGCCTTATCAAGCATCTTCCCCAATCGAGCTTCGGCTACGTCTTTCACAGTCACCCAACTCCAGCCGCGCGGCAGTACAGCGCTCAGTCGATCTTCTCTTTCGCGCCCATCCGCAGTTCCAAACGATGGTGCCGGCTCATCGTTCGGGTCTTGGGGGACCAAGCGGCCGCGGACGGCGAGGTTGAGGATGGTTTGGCGGAGGGCGGGGATTTGATCGGCGCGGACCGTGAGTCGCGGCAGGTGGCAAAGATGGAAACGGGCGTGGGCGCGGAAGGCTTTCGCGTCGTCGTCGGGCCGGTTCAGCCGGTTCAGGCTAGCCGCCGCCAGCCTGTCCCGCCGCCGCTCCCGTTTGGCCTGCGCCGCCTCCAACCGATCGCACAACCCCATCAACTCGTCCACCTTGGCGACGATACGGCGTTGTTCGGCAAGGGGAGGCATGGCGAAAATGAAATTCTGAACGTCTTCTCGTGAAATGCCTGGAATCAAGCTTCGTGCCGCGGCTTTCAAGGAATCCGCAAGCCGATCGGTGACTAGGGTCAAGAAACTTGAGTCCCAGCCGATGGGCGTAATCGCCATCAACTGCCGGCTGATCGCAACCTCAGGTAAATTGCAGACAGCGGTCTTGCCAACGCCGGCACCTTTGACGGTCAAGAGAATCTGACCCGCGTGGGCGAACGCCTTTCTCACAAGTGCATATCGGGTTATCAGAAGTCCGTTCTCACCAAAATCGGCTGGGCCGGTGATGTAGGGCGGACCGCTTTCTTTATCGTTTGAGTACTCGTCCGGCTGAAGATGCTGCCCTCCAATCAAGTCAATCACTTCACCCAATCGAACCCACGTCCATCGAGCAGGAAGCAAGAACGGCAATGATTCTTCGTCAATCTTCGCAAGAGCCTGTTCCCGGCGAATTGAACCGTTTTTCGCCAACCTTGCCTTTTCCGCCTGAATCCGCTTCAGCAATTCCGACGCCGGCTCATCGCTCGGGTCTTGCTCGACGAGTTTCCCCCGAACCGCCAAGTCCAGAATGAACCGCCGCATGCGCGGAACGGCCTCCGGGGCCTCGGCGAGCCGATCGAAGTGGTTGAGGAGTTGGGCGGGGTTCATGGGGTTTGCTGCTGGAGGGATGGCGCGTACGTCGGGATAAATCGGGCTTTCAGCCCTGGCATTTGTTTGGGGCTATTCTACCTAGGCCGTTGGCCTAGGCTGATATTAGGCGCACCTTTGGTGCTTCGTGGTGGTACGGGGTATTGTATCCAGGCCGTTGGCCTAGGCTGGTATGTGGCGCACGTTCGGTGCTGGGGATGGAAATCGATACCGAAGCTATTGACGCCGGCATTTCCGCCGGGCCGAAGGCCCAAAACCATACCAGCCTGGGGCATCGCCCCAGGTCCGCATCGCCACCCCCGCGGTATAAGGGCCAAAGGCCCGTTTCATAGTTCAATCCCATACGTATCGTTCATCGAATTCGATCCCGTATTTCGTTAGGAATGCCTGGTATTCCTCCTGAAATGACCGCGTGCGATGGTGGTCCATCTGCCCCTCGATATAGGCGATCAGCGCGTTCAAATCGGCCGGCCCCACGGAAAATGCGCCGTAACCGCGCTGCCAGGCGAATTGGGCCAGGTCCGGCGACTGCGTCTTCAACCACTTCGACGACGACGTTTTCACCTCCTCCACCAGGCTTGCGACGGTCACCGTGCGCGGCATCCGGACGGCCAAGTGGACATGGTCGGCCGTGCCGCCCACGCGGTAGCATGCGTGCCCCTGGTTGCGAGCAACGGTGGCCAGGTAGCCATACAGCGACGGGCGAACCGCATCGCCCAGGTAGGGAAATCGTTCCTTCGTGCTGAACACGAGATGCACGAGCAACAAGCTGAGCGACTGCGGCATGATGGTCTCCTGATAGGGCGGGCTTTCAGCCCTGAATTGTTATCGGGGCATCTTGCCCAGGCCGTTGGCCTGGGCTGATATGGGGCCGCACCTTCGGTGCTGCATGGTGGTACGGGGCATTGTACCCAGGCCGTCGGCCTGGGCTGATATGGGGCCGCACCTTCGGTGCTGCATGGTGGTACGGGGCATTGTACCCAGGCCGTCGGCCTGAGCTGGTATGGGGCCGCACCTTCGGTGCTGCATGGTGGTACGGGGCATTGTACCCAGGCCGTCGGCCTGAGCTGGTATGGGGTCGCACCTTCGGTGCTGCATCGTGGTACGGGCCATTATACCTAGGCCGTTGGCCTGGGCTGATATGGGACCGCACCTTCGGTGCTGGGAATTCCCTCATCGCAGCAACGCCTCCGCCAGGATGGCCTTCAACTGGTCGCGAAGGCTGGCCGCTTCGTTCTCGGCCGCGTTCAGCTTGGCCAGAAGCTCTTCGGGGTCGCCGTGGTCGTCCTCCACGGTGTGCGGGTTCTTGAAGTCGAGGTTGTGGCCGCGGGCCTTGACCTCGTCGGCCGAGACCTTCCAGGCAACCTCCGTCTCCTTGCGGCCCTTGCGCTTGGCCCCGCCCCACCATTTCACACAGGGCTGGAAATGCTCGATGCGAATGGGCTTGGTCATCGAATAGGCCTTCTGGCCGTCGGGAACCGTGTGCTCGTAATACCAGATTTCCTTGGTCGGCTCGCCCTTCTCGAAGAACAAGAGGTTCGTGCCGATCGATGCGTAAGGCTTGAAGACGCTGTTGGGCAGGCGCACGATCGTGTGCAGCTTGCACTCCTCCATGAGATGCTCCTTGAGCCGTGTCTTGACCCCTTCGCCGAACAACGAGCCGTCGGGCAGGACCACCGCGGCCCGGCCGCCCGGCTTGAGCAGGCGAATAATGAGCGCCAGGAACAGATCGGCCGTCTCGCGGGTCTGGAAATGCTTGGGGAAGTTCGACTCGATGCCGTCCTCTTCCCGCCCGCCGAAGGGCGGATTGGTGAGCACGATGTCCACGCGGTCGGACTGCGTGTAGCTGATGTAGGGCTTGGCTAGGGTGTTGTCGTGGCGGACAAAGCTGGGGTCCTTGATGCCATGCAAGAGCATGTTGGTCACGCAGAGCATGTGGGGAAGCTGCTTCTTTTCCACGGCCCGCAAGGCGGCTTGCATCCGCTGCTCGTCCTCGACCTTCTTGACGTAGTGCTGGCGCATGTGCCGCAGCGCGCAGGTGAGGAACCCGCCCGTACCGCAGGCAGGATCCAGCAGGATTTCGCCGGGCTGGGGATCGATGCGCTCGGCCATGAAGGCGGTGACGGCGCGGGGCGTGTAGTATTCGCCTGCGTTGCCGGCGCTTTGCAGGTCGTTGAGGATCTGTTCGTAAATATCGCCGAAGTGCTGCCGCTCGGCCAGGTTGTTGAAGTCGACCTGCTGGATCTTGTTGATCACCTGCCGCATGAGCTGGCCGGATTTCATGTAGTTGTAGGCGTCTTCGAACACATCGCGGACCACGCGGCGGCGGTCGCCCTGCCGGCCACCGGTGGAAAGCTCCTTGAGGGCCGGAAAGAGCTCGTCGTTGACGAAGGCCATCAGGGCGTCGCCGGTGATGCCCTCCGGATCGGCGGCCCAGGCCCGCCACTGGAGTTTCTTGGGCAGTGGCGAGCGGTAGTCGGAGTCGAGGAGTTCCAGCTCCTGGTCCTGGTCGTCAATGATCTTGAGGAAGAACATCCAGCAGAGTTGGCTGATGCGCTGGGCATCGCCGTCGACGCCCACGTCCTGCCGCATGATGTCTTGGATGGATTTTACGATGTTGCGAACGGACATCAAATTGCTTCCTGATAAAGTTCAGCTTGTAATTCGTGGACAGCGGATTCGAAGTCGGCGCGCGTACCAAATTGTTGGACTAACTGAATCGGCGTGCCCATCTCGGCGAAGGGCGTGATTTGCAGGATGCGGGGATCGTCCAGGCTTAAAATGCCCTCGTCCTGATACTTTTGCAGCAGGGCTTCCAGCACGGCGCGGGCCTGCGGGCCGTACTTCGTGAACACGTCGCGCTTGCGAACGTTGTCGGCCCGCTCGCGGCGCGTGAGCGGCGGCCGGTCAAAGGCTACGTGGCAAATCAGGTCGAACGGGTCGAGGTCCTTGCCCACCTCCTCGGCCAGCGGCTCCAGGGGAAGAGCCTCGGCGGCCAGTTCCTCGACGATCGCCTGCTTGCGGGCGGCGGCCTTCCAGCGGGTGAGAAAGTCGCCCAGGCTGGCGAAACGCCGCATAAGCGCCTTCTTCGTGAAGTCGCGAAGGGTCTCCGTCACCAACTTGCCACTGTCGTCGAGATACTCCACGCGCTCGGCGATAATCTCGGTCGCCACGCCGTCGATGTAAACCTTCACGCGCTTCTGCGGGCCGTCGGGCGGAATGTCGATGTCCGGCGGCTGGCCGTCGACGATCACTTCGTCCTCGCCCGGTTCCGGCGGCAGGGGCTCGCCGTCGTCGTCGGCCGGCGGCGCATCGTTGGGCGGCGCAACCGGTTCACCTTCCTGCGGTTGGTAGACCTGGACCGGCTCGCCGTCCCAGTCCTTGTCGGCAAAGTGGGCCGTAGCGCCGCGGAAATCGATGATGGTGAAGTAGAATTTCTTGCTGTCCTCGTGGACGCGGGTGCCGCGGCCGATGATCTGCTTGAACTCGGTCATCGAGCCCACGGCGCGCTCCAGCACGATCAGCCGGCAGGTCTGGACGTCAACGCCCGTGGAGAGCAGCCGCGAGGTGGTGACGAGCACCGGGTATTTCGATTCCGGATCGATGAAGTTGCCCAACTCGGCCTGGCCTTCGGTGTCGCTGCCGGTGATCCGCATCACGTAGCGGCCGTTCTCGCTGTAGAGGTCCTGGTTCTCGTTGATGAGAGCCTGCCGCATGCGGGCGGCGTGCTCTTCATCGACACAGAAGACGATGGTCTTCTGGAAACGGTCGCCGCTTTCCTTGAGGAAGTCCGAGACCTTGCGGGCCACCAGCCGCGTGCGGTCGTCGATGACCAGGGTGCGGTCGAAATCCTTCTGGTTGTAGATGCGGTCCTCGACCTCGAGGCCGTCGCGGTCGAGCTTGCCCGGCTCGGGCCGGTAGCCCTCAACGTCGACGTCGATATGCACCTTGACGACCTTGTAGGGGGCCAGGAAGCCGTCCTGGATGCCCTGCTTGAGCGAGTAGGAGTAGACTGGCGGGCCGAAGTAATGGATGTTAGAAACGTACTCGGTTTCTTTGGGCGTGGCGGTGAGGCCGATCTGCATGGCGGAAGAGAAGTGATCGAGGATCTCGCGCCAGGCGGAATCGGCGGCGGCGCTTCCGCGGTGGCATTCGTCGATGACGATCAGGTCGAAGAAGCCGGGCGAGAACTCGCGGTACAGCTTCTGACGCTCCTCCGGGCCGGTAATGGCCTGGTAGAGGCCCAGGTAGACCTCGTACGACGGGTCGATGCGGCGGCGTTTGTCGAGGGCCGTCGTGAGAACCACTTCCGTGCCGTCGTCGCGCTCGATGGTCTTGGAATGCGTGCTAAGTTTTGCCATCACGCGGCCGAAGGGTCAAAAGTCGTTGACCATCGTCTGGTCGATCAGCACGTTGCGGTCGGCGAGGAAGAGGATCCGCTTCTTGCGGCCGGCTTTCCAGAGCCGCCAGATAATCTGGAAGGCCGTGTAGGTCTTGCCCGTGCCGGTGGCCATGACCAGCAGAATGCGGTCCTGGCCCTGGGCGATGGCCTCGATAGCGGCGTTGACGGCGTTGACCTGATAGTAGCGGGGCGTCTTGCCGCTGCCGTCGTCGAAGTAATCCTGCAGGACGGTCGATTCGGCCTGGGGGTCGAGGCCCTTCCAGGCGCGGTAGCGGGCCCAGAGTTCCTGGGGCGAGGGGAAGGCGTCCAGGGCCAGGTTCGTCTCGATGGCCCCGCTCTGGCAGGTGCGATCATGGAAAACGAAGCCGTCGCCGTTGGAGGAGAAGACGAAGGGGATGTGCAGCGTTTCGGCGTAGTCCAGTGCCTGCTGCATGCCGTCGCCGACGCTGTGGTTGTTGTCCTTGGCGTCGATCAGCCCCAGCGGGATGTTCGGCTTGTAGTAGAGAATGCAGTCGGCCCGCTTGGCCTTGCCGCGGGTGACCAGTTTGCCGCGGACGATAATGCGGCCCTTGGTGAAATAGACCTCTTCGCGGATCTGCGACATGGCATCCCAGCCGGCGTGGATCACGGCGGGGGTGATGAATTTGGTGCAGATGTCGCGTTCACTGAGCGATTTTTTGTCGATCGAGGACACGATGGCGGACCTGTTTTCGGCTGGGGCCGTTTGGCGACACGACAAGGAACCCAAGAGGATAACTTACCACCGGGGGAGGTATTTTTCAACTGAGGCTGTGGCAATTTATTTTCTGGGCCGCGGCGAAAGTGCCCCGCGGTAGTCCAGACTTGACAAATGGATTCGCCGGGTCTGGCGTATTGTATAGATGTAACCCGCACTACAGCGACCAGCACATGAAGGGACGGGCATTTCGCGAAAGGGGAGATGCCTGTGCCGGAAACTCTGCGACAAGTGCGCGGCCTATACTGCGTGACAATTTGTTCTTTGACAATTTAACCAGCCCCCGGCGTAGCGAACCGGGGGCCATTAGCAATGCGCGGCGCCGACCTGCCCAAGTCGGCGTCCGCGCCGGCGGCTGCGCGGAAACTGTGGCGCGTGGGTCTGGTACCTCGACCCACCCCACACCCGCCCAAGGGTCGCGAACGGCCGCACTTGCCGTGACGACAATTAAATATTTTTCTGACTCTGCACTTAACTAGCCGCAAGAAAACGCCGTGTGTCCTACCCCTAGATACTATACAAATGAACACGTACCCAAAAAATGAATACAAAATGGATACAAAATGGTAACGTTTGCCAAAAAATTGGTAACAAAGTGGCCAGGTATTGTCTAGGTATTTCGGCTGTGGCAAGACTATCGTTAGAGTGTCAAGCGATCGTATTCCCGCAGTTTCCGCGGGGCGATCAAGACCTATGGGGAAAATTAAATACGCCTATAGACGTAGAAAATCGACACAAAAATTCAAAAAAGGCACTTTTTTCGATGTGGTCACACCACTGCCTAACTCGATACGGCGGGTTGCTCGCGACGGCCAAAGCGAGAGAATCGCCGCTGGAAGCACTTTTTTCTGACTCGGTCTTGCCGCGGGCCAACTGGGTGAGACTGGCCGCCTCGCTGACTCGCGCATTCTTGGTGGGCCGGTGCTCGACGACCCGCAAGCGGGCGCCCCGGAACTTGTCGCACCTATTTCCTGCGTTCCCAAACCGTCAATTCCGCGACCGTGTGCTGAAACTTGCGCCGCGTTTCGCGGATGACGAACTCCACGTCCCGCGGTGCGTCGAGCATGACGAAATGCGGACGCAGCAATTCGACCAAGCCATCCAGGGTCATGCAGGGCTCGCCGCCCTTGCGGAAACCGCCGAGCCAGTTCTCCTTCTTCGTGAATTCTTCCAGCCACGTGTAGGGCGAGGTGAGCACAAGGATTCCCCCCAGCGCCAGCCGCTCATGGATCGTTTCCAGGAACCGTCTGGGATCATAGAGCCGATCGAGCAGATTCGCCGCCAAGACCAGGTCATAACCGGTGAACTGCGGCTTGAGATTCGTCGCGTCGCCCTGGAAAAACTCCACACGGTCGGCCACGCGGTCCAGTCCCAATTCGGACAAGCGGGCTTCGTGGTAAGAAACAACCTCGCCTTCCTCGACCAGCTCGTAGTGAACGTTCCCCTTCTCCTTGAGTTGCAAGCCGACACGGATGAACCGGGCCGAGAAATCGATGCCCGTCACGCGATCGAACTCCTTGGCCAGTTCGAACGACGCCCTGCCCACCGCGCAGCCCAGGTCCAAGGCCGTCCGCCGCGGGCGCTGGCGCGTGTAGTGGAAACAAACGTCCGCGCATCGTGTGGAATAATTGGGAACGCCGAAGTAGGTCTTGCCGTAATGGGCCTCGCAGTACTGCGAGACGGCATTGTCCGTCTCGTACATCGCCGCCGGCATCGCCAACGGCTGTTCCGACTGCACGTAACGCAGCCCGGCGTGCTGGAAGAAATGCCGGCGGAAGGCATAGCGGCTGTCGCGGGTCGCCTCGTTGCCCGTCGAGATCCACGATCCACCTTTGATCAGGTTGTGCTGCGTGTCGAACGTGGGCGTGGAAAAATCGTCGTAGCACGGATGAATCTGGAACCCGTCGAAACCCGTGATCGGCGTTTCCGTCCACTGCCAGACGTTGCCGATGACGTCGAAAAACTCCCCGAACGCGAAACGGTTGACAGGACACGATGAGGCCCAGTGCTCCAGGTTGATGTTGCCCGGGGCCTTCTCCCAGTAGGGCTGGTCCGGGATCTCGCACAGATCCCGCAGCCGATACCACTCGGCCTCCGTCGGCAGCCGCAGGGGCTTGCCAGTCTTCCGCGCCAGCCAGTTGCAAAAGGCCTTCGCTTCCAAGTAGTTCACTTCGACGGGCCAGTTCCACGGCATGTCAATGATCTGGGCCATGGTGCGGAAGCGGAAGCGGAAGCCGCCGGGCGACTCGATCCAGAACAGGGGATGCCTAGCGCCGCTGTAGCAGACCCATTTCCAGCCCTCGTGCGTCCAGCAGTCCTCTTGTTCATAGCCCCGGTCCGTGACGAAGGCCAGGTACTCCTGGTTGGAAACCAGGTAACGGCTGGCCGAAAAGTCCCAAACGTCGTTTTCCTGGTGGCCGAATTCGTTGTCCCAACCATAGAGCGGGTGGTCCTTGAACTTGCCCAGCACGACCTGCCCTCCGGCCACCGGAAGCAATTCGTTCGGCGGGGCCGCGCCCCTCTCCGGACAGATGTTCCAAAGCGGCAGCGGCCTGACCATTTCGATCGGCAAGCGGCGGATGATCACCGAGGAAGTCTCCACGTGGATCCTCTGATGCTCGATCCCCATCAAGATCACCCAGAACGGATTGTCCCAGTCGATGGGCATCGTCACAGGCATGCTGCGGATCGTCTCGTCCACGATGCCGCGCACCGTGTCGCGATAGGCCCGGACCTCGCCCAGCGTCGGCCAATCGTAATGAGCGGCGTTCAGATCGTCCCAAGACATCTCGTCGACACCCACGGCGAACATCGATTCGAAGCAGGGATTGACGCGTTGCGTTCGGAGCTTGGCGACGATGAGCTTGTTGATGTAGAAGGTTGCCGTGTGCCCGAGATAGAAGATCAAGGGATGCCGTAGCGGTTCGGGCCGCAAGTAGAAGGCGCTCTCGTCAGCCAGCGTTTCGTAAAGCTGCTCGTCCAGGCTGAAGGTGGCGTGGAAATACTGGCGGATCTCCTCGCGCTTTTCCTCGGCGTCGCCCTGATTGAGGATCGTGGTTCGGGTGTTTCTCAGGTCCATGGGTCCCTCGACAATATGCGGTTACGATCAAGCCTAGCCCTTTGTTGCCGCCGCGGGCCGCTGATATTGTGGTATCTTCATCAATTCGCCGCCCTTGAGGGCCGATTGGTGGGCAACGATGCCGGCCACGGTCAGGTTCAGCGCCATGTACACATCGACCAGCGGCCGGCGGTTTTCGAGGATCGCCGTGACGAACTCGTTCATCAAGTGCCCATGCGAGCCGCCGTGACCGCCGGGGGCGACGCCTGGCGGCAAGGCCGGCATGTCGAGGTCGGGCAGTTGTTTGGCGTCGCCGTTGTAAGGCCCATTCCACATGGTCCCGCGTTGCCCGCGCACGCGGCCCGCCTCGGCCCCCGGCTCGTGACTGTCCCAACTGCAAACCATCCGCGCGACCCCGCCCTCGCTGGTCTGCAACTGGGCGACCTCCGTGCCAAAGACGTTCTTGTAGGGATTGTTCCGCGGCTGGAGGTGCGGGAGCACACTGGGCATGCCCATGCACGAGACTTCCGTGAAGCTGCCGTCGCTCACGCACACGTAGTAGGCGTTGGAGTGCGTCGGATACCATTGCGGTGGAAGTCCCACTCGCCAGCCTTTGAACGACGGGATCGGCTCCGGCATGTAATGGAAGTACTCGCCTTCGGAGTAAATCAGCTTGCCGAAACTGCCAGCCCGATAAATCTGCCGCATGGCATGGCAATCTTCGTGGTAGGCGGAGGTCTCGAACATCATGTACTGGCGACCGCTCGACTTGACCGCCTGTAGGAGTTTGTCGGCATCGTCCAGCGAGCCGAAGGCCGCCGGCACGGCCGAGGCCACGTGCTTGCCGTGCGCCAGCACGTCGATACAGTGTTTCACGTGGCTGGGGGCGTCGGTGGCCACGAATACTGCCTCAATTCTATCGTCCTTGGCAAGCTCCTCCAGCGAAGGGTAGGTCTTCGCGCAACGGCAGGCCTTGGCCAGCCCCGCGCAGCGGTCGGGCAGCAGGTCGCTTACGGCGACGATCTCAACATTGGGATGATCCTGGAAGCCGAACGCCGCCCCAAACTGGCAGACGCCGTAGCCTACGATGCCCATGCGGACCTTCCGGTCGGAAACCGGCTTCCAAATGCCCTTGGGACGCTCGGTTGTCTTGATCCCGCTCGCGCCTAGGATCTTGGCGTCAGGCGTTTGCGCAACCGCCTCGCGCGATGCCCCACCCGCCGCAGCAGCGAGCGAACCAAGGCCCAGTGTCCCCAGAAAACTACGACGATCCCACGTTCGATCAGACATTTTCAACGCCTGTTAGTGTAGATGCACGATTAGAACCGATTCTCTCAATATGATTGGTGGTTGCTCGCTTTACACCTCAGCCATAACGAACCACACTGAACACTATTAGGTCAGGGGTTGCGATTCGTCGTCAATAGGTGTCCAATTCCCGTTCAAATAGTGTTCGAGGAACTCAATGGCGGCGTCTTTTTCGCCAAATTGTGCCTCAAACGGAGCCAGTTCTGCTATCCAAATGGCGGCCCGCTTTCATCTATTCGAGGCGCAGAGGAACCGTCGTCAATCGAAACAGCATTATACCAATTTTTTCCACGAACTCATCGGGCCGGAACTCCCCCCAATTCCTCACCATACCCTTCCAAGCTCGAAACGAAACAGGCTATTCAGCGGGGGTGACTGTTAAGCCGTCTGAAGTAAGGCCAGTTCTACCCACGTTGCTACTGCCCCCGTAGGGCGTTCGCAGCATTAGCGACTTTGCTCTTGCTGAATCCACTAAGTGCCAAAACCTTTGGCCGTGAAGATTACGCGATACGAACTTTTCGGCTCGTCGCTGCGGGGCAGCGGGACGAGCAGAAAATTGCCGGTCACCAGCGGTTCCAGGTCGGCGCCTTCCACGACCTTCACGCTCTTGGCGTCGATGCGGTGCGGCAGAAACTGCACGATGGGCCGCCCGCCGCGCTGCGAGCCGTTGGTATTGATCGGCTGGAAACTCCGCTTGCCAAGCAGCGGCCGGACCTCGAACGTGTATCGCCCGTCCTTCTCCACGAGCGATTGTACCCAGGCTGCCTTGGCTGGCGCCATGCGGGCCTCCCAGGCCGGATCGCCGTAAAAGGCCAGCGTGTCGCGGTCATAAATGAGGCCGGCGGCGTCTTGCAGCGTCAACCCCAGTTCACCCGCCCGCGCGGAAGGCTTGCACCCCGGCGGCAATCGGCCCGCTTGCGCGTCGGCTGTCTCGGCGCCCGGAAAACAGGTCGCCAACCGGTGCAGCAGCGCTTGCTGATTGGCGAAGAAGGCCTCGGCCAAGGTGAAGCGGCCGGGCTGTTCCAGAAAGTAATCGAGCATGCCCCAGCCTGCATAGCCGTACCAGCTTGGCACGGTGTAGCCGATCATCTGATTCACGCCGGCGCTGTGCATGTAAGCCAACGCCATGCAATCGGGGCCGTCGATGTGGCCGATCAGGCAATTGCCGACCGGTAGGTATACCTTGGGATTGTCGGAGTGGATGGGCAGTTGCCTACCGGTGGTATTCAGGCCGAAAAGTTGGCCGTCTTTGCAGCGGAATACGCCGTTGTGATAGCGATAACCGATCTGCCAATCGTGTTCCGAAGCATGGCCCGAGGTGATGAACAGGTCGGCGTGGTACTTGTTCAGCGCGTCGACGAGGTATTCCGTGGAGTCTGTCCGCCGCTTGAACTCCTGCGGTTCCTCGCCGACGTTTTTCCGCACCGCTTTGCCCGGGTCGAGTTCGCAATACCAGAGGCCTTCGTCGCACAGCGACAGTTCAACGGCCGTAGCGGCAGCAACGCGATGAATCACCAGCGGCTTGTCGTACTTGGCGATTCGCAGGGCGCTCTGGGCATTGTAGCCGGTGAGGATGCCCCATAGTACGTCCGTATACGGGTTGTCGTCGAGTCGTCGCGTGAGTCGGTTGACCGCGGCGAGGAACGCGCGGCCGGCCTCGGCGGGCTTGGCGACAAAGCACGCATAGCGGGGAAACTGCCGCCGCAACTCGGGCAGGGCCTCGTCGACCGACTTATCGAAAACGATGACTGTGGCCCCGTGCTTGGCCACCAGGGCATCGACGACGGATTTCCATCGCGGGTCGTCGTGCGTTGCCTTGGAGACCACCACGCTGTAGCCGCCCTCGGTAACCGCCGCGCCGGCGTTTGTCACCAGGCAAGCAAGGAGCACAATGGAGATCATCGCCCGGAATGTTGCTGACATGCGTTTGGTCCTCTCAAAGTGGCCGGTTCTGTCCCGCGCGGCATTGCGGCTGGTAAGGCGGCATTTGGTGTGGGGCTGAACGTGCCGCCAACCAGTACCATAGTCGCTGCGAGCGCAGATTGCAAGCGGGACGGTGGAACGGTTTGTGGCCACTGCGGGCCGGAGCAGTCGAGTTTCATCGACCATGCCGGGGCGCTGTCCGGCGGGGAGGTCCTGCCTGGGTTCAAGTTGCCGCTGGCGGAAATGTCCGCGCGGGCTGAACCGCCCGCGGCTGAAGCCGAGTAGCGCGGCATTGGACCAGAGAATTCCGAATCTGTTCCCGTTTACGGGGCGTGTTGCCAGACCCCCACTCGGCTTGTCCGAGTCGGTGAACAAGTTGAACAGCTAACACACGATCCACCTCCACCCTGTTCCGGTGAAGGGAAAAATGTCAAGGGGCGGCTTCGTATAGCTGTTCAAGCTTGCTCCCCGACCAGGACGAGCCCGGGTGGGGTCTGGATCAATCCACATACAGAAATACACTGTTGACGCAACTCGTTATCTTGTTGTCGCTTTCCGATAGCGGTGCTAGCTGATGCATATTGTCGCGGAGGGAGAGGGGACGCGTTGAGGAGACTTCTTGGATAGCCTCTATGCACCGTCGTGGTTTCACGCCCTAGGCACGATGTCGATCTGTAGCTTGGGATCGGCGGCCGCGATGTACTTCGGCTTCAACCCCAACTCGCAACGCACGATATTGCAGCCCTGGGCCAGCGCCGAGGCCTTATAGAAGGCGATCTCGCGGTTGCACCCCTGGCGGCCAAATCCGCAATCGCTGGAAACGATCAATCGCTCCGCCGGAATGTATTTCAACGCCCGGCGGATCTCGTTGGCAACGTCCTCTGGGCGGTCGGCCTGCAAGTTGCGGTGGCTAACGGCCCCGATGGCGATCTTCTTATTGGTCTGCTTGAAACGTTCGAACAACTCGATGTCCTTGAAGTTCCGGTCCTTCATCTCCACCGTCCAGACGTCGCCCTTGGCCTCGTTCAGATAGATTTCCATCGAGGCCGCGTAGCTCGTATCGTCGCGGACCCGCTGCATGTTCGGATTGCCCCAGCAGGTATGGATCCACAGTTCGACGTCGTCCAAACCCTGGACCTCGCGGTTGTAGGCATCGAGCATGAAACGGGTCGACTCGTGGTCCTTGCCGAACGAGTTGGCCATGAAGTGGAAGCAGGGTTCCTCGATCTGGATGCACTTGCAACCCGCGTCGCGCAGGGCCAGCAGCTCCTTGTTCATGGCTTCGGCCATGTCCCAGACCACTTCTCGCTTGTCCTTGTACTTGGGTGTGGCGATGTCCAGGAAAAGGGTCATCACCTGGGAACAGCAGGTGCCGAACTTGACGGGCCGCGTCGAACGGGCCTGGGTCATCCGCCAGAGCTTGGGGTAATCCAATGGCCGGTGCTCGATCTTGTCGACCACGCGGGGCCAGCGCCAGCCCGTGTAAATCTCGTTCAGCAACGTGCCGGGCGGATACTTGAGCCACTCGCTGCGCGTTTCCTCGGCTTGCAGGTAATCGCCATCGAAGCCCGTCCAGCGCTGGATGGGGTAGTGATGCCAGGAACGGCCGGCCATATCCTCATCGCAATGGAAGTCGCCGCTGGTGAGGATGTCTAAGCCAGCCCTTTCCTGGTCGCTGACGACAACGGCCAGGGCGTCGAGAAACTTCTCGCGAAAGCGCACGTCCAGCATGCACGTATCCAGCGGCTTGCCCCACATGCTGACATCGAACCATCGCGGGCGGGGAAACGAGCCGGTGGTCGTGCTCGGCAGGGTCAGATCTTTGGTAACCGTGAACATGCGAAAACCTCCCAGGGATATTAAGTCTACGAAAACGGCCCTGAATAATACGCAGGAAGGCAAACGGGGGCAAATCACGGCGGGTATTTACAAGGAACCCAGTTTCCTCTATCCTGCAATAGACAGCCTATACCAAGTAAAAGGGGAGATTTGCCGTGGGTTCGAAGATCGTTCGTATTGTGGTCTGGGGTGCGGTGGCAGTGGCCGTGGTAGTCGTTTTCTACGTACGCACCTCGCGCATGCGGGTAGACCGTCTGATCGGTGAGGCCAACGCCCTGATCGAAGACGGTGACAACAACGAAAAGCAGCTTGGAGCGGACGGCAACTTGTTGCTCAACGAGGGCCTGCCGAAGGAAATCTTCATCGAGCGGGCCGCCAGCCCGGTCGCCAGCGAAGACGAGTTTTCCGGCGGGACGGCGCCGAAGAAGGAGGTCGCGTTGGATCGGGCGAAGCTGGAAAAGATGGTGACCAAGACGGATGAACTCCTCACGAAAGTCGTGGCCGACTTCCGGGCCGCATCGGCCAAGTTCGATGAGGGAAGGCAGTCGGCCAGGAATGGCGTGATCGCCAAGTACTTGGAATTGATGTCGCAAGCCTACCAGTTCCGTGCCGACTGCGAGGAGGCCCACCGCAAGGCGGCCGTCATTCTCATCGACAAGCCGGTCCTATCCCTCGAAGAAATTCGCAAGAAACGCGGCGACCTGCTGATCGAGGCCGAGAAAGCCGAAAGCGAATTCGAACGCCTGGCCGCCGAAGCGGAGAAACTCCACGACGCCAATCTGGGCCAGTTCAAGTAGCTGTCGTTTGAGCGTGCGGAAGAAATTACGAAGACGCCCGATTGTTGGAGTCCCGCCTTTAGGCGGAGCTTTCAGGCATTCCGGCTAAAACCGGGACTCCAACCCACTCATTTCTTCCGAACGCTCAATGTGCTCCCGGGCGGGAGATCCAGCCGAAGTCGAGCCCGAAGACGAAGATCATCAGGCTGAGGATGAAAATCAACCCGATCCAGGTGAGGACCTCCTGCACGCGCTCGTCGGCCGGCTTGCCGCGAATGCCTTCATAGAGCAAGAGCATCATGTGCCCGCCGTCCAACACGGGAATGGGCAGGAAGTTGATCACCGCCAGATTGGCGCTGATCAGAGTGAGGAAGATCAGGAAATTGCCGAACCCCAGCCGGGCCTGCATCAACGCCATCTTGATGATGCCCCAGGGGCCGGAAAAGTTGCGCACGGAGATTTGTTTGGTTCCCACAACGCCGTGCAACGTGCGGTAAACCAGGAGCGTGGCGTCGGCGGTTTCGACCGCGCCCAGGCGCAGGGCGTCGGAGAAGTCGCGCGCCTTCTGCACGAACATCATCGGCTCCAGGTTCCAGCCGCGCTGCATATCGAACCAATCCTTGGCCCGCACGGGCGTGAGCTTCTGCGACAACTCGTTGTCTCCCCGATGCCAGGTCAGGCGGACAGTCGTGCCCGGCAACCCGCCCTGCAAGCTTGTCAAAAGGACGGGCCAGTTGCGCTCATCGTCTTTGAACGGAATCGTGAATTCGATCTGCCCCAGGTCGTTGTTTTGGTACTGCTTGCAGAGATCGGCCAGCTCTTCGGCGGACGGTGGATTGATCACCGCCTGGCTGATTTTGTCGCCCGCTTGCATTCCCGCTCCAGCCGCGGGACTGCCCGGCTCGACGCGGGCGACCGTGTTGAGCACGAAATACGCGATGCCCAGTTCCGAGATGGCAACAGGACTATCCGGTAGTTCCGACGGGGCATAGCGCGGTGCCGACAAGAGCTTGACTTTCAGTTCAAGCGGTTTACCTGCCCTTTTCAGCCCCAGTGTGACCTCGGCCCCAGCCCGCTTGTGAAGTTCGTCCGGCAACCGCATAGGGTCGGCGACCGGCTTGCCGTCGACCGTTTTCAACAGATCGCCGGGCAGAATTCCCGCCTTGGCCGCCGGCGACTCCGTCTCCACGGCGGCAATCGGCCCCATTTCCATGACTAAGCCGAACTGCTTCATGGGACTCTTAGGCACGATGACTTGCACGTTCTCCACATTCTCCGACTGGTCACCCTTGGCGCCGCGTTGTTTCAAACGGGCAACGGTCACGGTCAGATCTTCATCGGCATGGGCGACCAGGAAGTCCTGAAGCTGGCCGAACGTGCTGATCGTTTGGTTGTTGATTTGCACGATGCGATCGCCGGGCATCAGTGGGCCTTTAGCGTCGGCCGCCGCGAGGCCCACAAGAAAAGGCAGAACATTCTTTTCGTTGACAATCTTCAAGTCACACGAACTGAAGACGCCGATTCTTGGTGCTCCCCCCAACTGCTCGGGTTTCACCACGATTTCCAGCGGCTTCTCAATGCCCGGCCGTTTGATGAGCAGAGGGATTCCATGCGCAAGGTCACCGGTGACGACTTCCTGGGTCATCCGCCGAAAGTGGCCAACTTTGTGGCCGGCGACTTCCAGGACCTCGTCGTCCGCGCGAATGCCTGCTTGCCAAGCGGCGCTGCCGGCCATCACGCCGCCGACGATGGTCGGGTTCTGATTCACGCCGATAAGGAATGCCACGGTCGCGAAGAGCAAGGCGGAGATCAGGTTCATAATCACGCCGGCGGAAATGATGGCCATCCGCTGCGGAACGCTCTTGGCCAGGTAGCTGCGCGGATCGTAGAGCCGCTTCTCCGCCGAAGGTTCGCCGCTGTCCGGCGCCTGCCCGGCATCCCCAGCGCCGCCGTCCGTTCCACCCGCCGCAGGATTAGCGGCCGCCTCTTGCCGGGCGCGCTCCATTTCCTTGCGAAGCTGCGCAGGGTTGTCTTCCTGCCCCAGCATCTTCACATAGCCGCCCAACGGCAGGATGCCGATGCCGTAGAGGGTTTCGCCCCAGCGGAAACTGCACACTTTCAGGCCGCCAATGTCGAAACCGATGAAGAATTTGTCGACTTTGACGCCGCACATCTTGGCCACGGCAAAGTGGCCCAACTCGTGGACGAAGATAATAAACCCCAGGCCCAGGGCGACCTCGAGCGCGGCGAACCATAAGCTCGGGTCAGTCCAGCCGGCAGCAATCAGACAGCAATCCAACGCAATACCTCCTCGCGAGCCCAACGGTCCATCGCCAGCACGCCGGCCAGCGTGGGGTTGGGGTCGTAGTTATGATTTCGCAAAACGTCGCGGCATACAGGTACGATCTGATGGAATCCCAGGCGACCACCGAGGAAGGCCGCGACGGCCGCCTCGTTGGCCCCGTTGAGGACCGCCCCCGACGTGCCGCCCATGCGGGCAACTTCCAGGCCAAGCTCCAATGCCTCGAACCGCCGAAAATCGGGCGGCTCGAAAACGAGGTGCATCGTCATCCGCCAATCGATCCGCGCCGCCACCCCACGGCAGCGCGCGGGCCACGTCAGGGCGTACTGAATCGGCAGCTTCATGTCCGGGGGACTTAACTGGGCGATCACCGAGCCATCCTTGAATTCTACCATCGAATGTACGATTGACTGTGGATGAATCATTACAACGATCTGTTGGCTGGCAATATTGAATAACCAGCGGGCCTCGATAATCTCCAGGGCCTTGTTCATGAGGGTCGCCGAGTCGATGGTGATTTTCGGCCCCATATCCCAAGTGGGGTGGGCCAGGGCCTCGGCCACGGTCACCTGGGGCAACTGCTCGATCGTGCGCGTGCGAAACGGTCCCCCGCTGGCGGTGAGAATCACTCGCTCCACCTCGTTCCGCCGCCCCGCCTGCATGGCCTGGAAGACGGCGTTATGCTCACTGTCGACCGGCAGAATCTGAACATGCCGCTCTTCGGCCAGCCGCATGACCAGCGGACCCGCCACGACGAGACTTTCTTTATTCGCCAGGGCCACCGGCTTGCCGGCTTCCAACGCGTCCCAAGTCCCTTGCAGGCCAGCACTTCCGACAATAGCCGACAGCACCATATCGATCTGTGGATCGCCGACCGCTCGGGCAATTCCTTCCGCTCCCACCAGCACCTCGACACCGCGGGGCAGGGCCGAGCGGTTGAATCGCCCAACTTTTTCAGGATCGGTAAGAATGACCCATCGCGGGCAGAATCGCACGGCCTGATCCAGGAGCAAATCGAGATTGTTGTGGGCAGAAAGAACTTGCGCGCACAGTTCCCCCCCCGAATTGGCGATAACTTCCAACGCATTTCGCCCAATGCTGCCCGTGGAGCCCAATATGGCGATGTTCTTTCCGGGTTTGGACATGGGGAGAAGGGGCAAAGGGCGGGAGTTGCAGTTGGAAATGGGGAGTATTGAGAAGATCGCATTGTATGTGAATCCGCCGCAGGCGGCAACACGGTTCAAAGCGTGGAAGGAATGGCGAGCGATGTGCTCGTAGTACTGGCTGGGCAGCATTGATCGAAACATGGCGAAGCAGAGATTTCGAAAGCCGGCCGAGCCGGGGCTTCCACTGGCCCCTAGTCGGTTATTGTGCATTCGGAAACGGGTGCACCTCGGGCGCGACCATGTCGACCTTCACCGCCGCGCGCTCGAACTCGTTGGCGGCCATCAACACTTGCGGCTGCATGGCCCCCAGCCGGGCCACGTAACGCTCGGGCACGACTTCCAGACGAGTGTTGTAGTGTGTGGCGATGTCGTTGAAGTAGCCGCGCGCCAGGGCAATCCGCTGTTCCGTATCGACGAGGTTCTTTTGCAAGGCCATGAAATTGGCGTCGGCCGTGATCTGCGGATAGCGTTCTCGGATGGCGGCGACCGCACTCGTAACGGCGCGGTAATCGGGACCCGCTACGCCGGGCGGCGTGGCGGAAAGCTCGCCCCGCAGCGCGGCCAGTTCGGCCTGAAGATGCCGCTCGTAATCGCGGCAGCCCTTGACCATCTCTACGAGATTGGGGATCAAGTCGTGGCGGCGCTGGAGTTGCACGTCCACCAGTGACCAGGCCTGCCGCACCCGCTGCCGCAGGTCGACAAGACTGTTGTAGACCATCCACACCCATGTAAACACGGCGATAGTCAGGAAACCCAGCCCGGCGGCGGCATAGACCGGCAACCGCGTTTCCGCGGGGACGTGATTCCCTGCATCTTGCCAGACTAGGCCGCCGACGGCCAGCACCAGCCCAAAGAAGGTCCAAAGCCACTGGCCCCACTTCATGCCCGAACTGACCTGTTCCCGGCTGCGGGTGGAGACCAGGAACAACGGCCCGCGGGGATCGCGGGCGATCTCCGCGGCGACGATATCCGGCCGCTCGCGGGCCTGGCCGATGACGCAGACCGACGCGTGGTGCGGAATGCCGCGCTCGGTGAAGCGGCGGCGATGGTCCGAGTCGGCAATCGCGCCGGTGGGTCCTTTGCCATAGTAAAGCGGGTCGCCGCGGCCGCAGGTCTCGTCCAACAAGGTCTCCGGTTCCAGCTTGGCCCCCTCGGGCCGGACGAGGATCACGCCGCAGTCATCGCGGAGGTAGAAAGGGATCAACTCGCAGCCGCTAGCGACGGTTGTCCAGCCGCTTTCGTGGCGAGTACGGGTTTGCGTCTTGCCATCGGAGTCCGTGTAGGTTTCGGTGACGGTCCGCGACCAAGATTCCTGGACGTTCCAGTCGTAATGCACACACGGTTCGCCGGCCAAGTAGCTTGTCAACGGCTGGGTCGATTCGGCGGTCCCTTGCACGTCGACCAGCCCAATGAAAACGCCCGTGGTTTTTGAGACCGGGAGGTTTTCGACCAGTCGTCGGAGCCGGCCCGCGTGGAACGCGCCAGCCAGACAGAACAAACTCAAGAGGAGGCCCAACCAGGGCAAAAACGGCAAAAAGTCTCGCATGGGGACATGCCTATTATTGAGGAGGCGAAAAAACGGGAGTCTTGCGCACCACCAGCCGGATGTCGTGCAGCCAGTTGAAGTTCCAGACGCGCATGGCTGCCCACATGGCAGCTAGTTTTAGGGGAAACAATAGGCCAGAGCGGCCCTCGCGGCGGCGGCCAGCCGCGTAGTGCGCGACGTCGGCGAATCCGCGGTACCGCGACAAGACCTCCAGCGGTCCTAGCTTACGCAGTGTCCGCAGCAGGGAAAAATACGAAATGTAATAGTGCAGCCCCACCGGCTGGAAGTCAAAGCCCGGTTCGCTGGTGGGCACGTCGCGGCCCAGCCAGCGGGCCAGGCGGGTCTTGAGCCTCCGCGGCAGCCAGTGAACGAAATACAGGCCCGTATCGTGCTGATCGCAGGGGGCAAGTTGGTTGGGCGTATCCAGCCAGAGCAAGCCGCCCGGACGGCAAAGCCGCCACATCTCGGCCAGCAGCGCCGGTTGGCGGTCGGGCGGCAGGTGCTCCAAGACCTGCGAGCAGCTTACCAGGTCGAAATAGCCGTCGGGGAGAGTCGTCGCGGCAGCGTCCATCGTGGCCGTGCGAATCGACGTGCCATAGCGGGCAGCCAACTCGGCCGACAGACGCAGGGCCTCGCCGTCCAGATCGATGGCCGTGACCTCGGCGCCGCAGAGGGCATAGGCGATGGCCTCGGCCCCCAGCCAACTTCCCATCACCAGTACGCGGCGGCCCGGGCACCATGTACCCATGGTCGACGGCATCCAGTGGCTGAGACGTTCCACCAGCCGAAGTTCCTGTCCCACTGCCTTGCGATGCTTGTCCCATTGCCGCTGGAAGTCGAATGCCCAATACTCCGCGGCCCCGGCGAATTGGGCGCCGCGGAAGAAATAATCGTGGATCCGCGCTTTCCAGTCGGCGGTGTAGACGGTGTCGGCGGAGGGAAGTGAGCGGAGAGCAGGGAGCGGGGAGCAGGGAGCTTGTGTGCGGGCTTCTTTCCTCATCTTTCATCCCTAATGTCGGTAAATCAGCCCCAAGCCGGTCATCTCTGGCGTAAACAGCGGAGTGAGTGCCAAGGGACCCTTTTCTTTTTCGGTCTTGTTGACCGCATCACAGGCCAGGTAGGCAAGCCACCAGCCGAGCCAGACCTGCGAGGCGTAATGGTAATTGTCGTTGATTCGTGAAATCCCGGTCCAGGGCGAGCATGCGTAGAAGAAGCATTTGGCCAACGGATCGTCGGTCATGCCGGCCAAGGTGAGAAAGGGCACCGCCCCCATGAAGGCATGGCCGCTGGCGCCGTGGGAACTGTGAAAGGGCCGCCAGTACGATTGGTCCTCGATGCTCGACGGCCGCCCTCCGCCCGCCAAGTATTGCACGGCCAGCAGCGGCGGCGCCCCCACCAGCAACGCCCGCGTCGTGCGGTCGCCGAATTCGCCCAACAGTCCCATGCCGGGCCAATCGTCGAAGTATTCGCCCAGCAGCTTGGCCGAGACATAGACGGGTATCGTGTAATAGCCGTTCCCCAGTGGCCGGAAGAAATCGGCGGCGCGGTTTGTGTCGTTGGAGCGAATGTGTTGCTGATACCAGTTGCCCACGTCGGCATCCCAGTCGGAATTGGCAAACGCCGCTGCGGGGGCGAGAATGACGACGAACTCTACCGCCGTCCGACGGGTGTAATAGTTCGCATAATCGCAAAGGACGTCGTCTTGCGTCGTCGCTAGGATCTCGGCACAGCGGGTCTTAAAACTGCGGTCTTCCGCGTTCCCCGGCGGAGGAGGGTTCATCGCATCCGAAGAATCAGCCAGCAGGCTTGCCAGGCGGTCCGTAGCGTTGTCGCCCAGCGGGGGCAACGGCTCGTAGCCGCAGTACGAAACAGGTCCCGCGCCATCTGCGCCTTCGGCGAAGTGGAAATGGACGGAATCCACTTCGTCCGGGGCCATTGACGCGCTTTCACGCGGTTCGTCGATGGAGAATCGGCACGCCGTGACGATCTGGGGAGGTGATCCTACCGGGGCCTGCGCAGGCGACGAACAATCGATAGAGACTATCGCCCCGCCTGGAGCGGGCGTGTCCAGTTGCCGACAACCGAAGGTGCAAACCGCTAGCGCGGTCGCCGCAGCGATCCACAAGCGCACAAATTTAACGCCGTTATCGGTTACCCGCACGCAATGCTCCGAATCCGGTTCAAAAAGGCGACTGAAAAACCGAGAACGGAATACTACGAAGATTGGGCAAACAACGCAAGATCGACTTGCGGGTGGCCGACGAATAACTTCCGGGTTTGCGTGGCATGCCTTAAGCCTTCTAGGCTAGGCATGTTTGCCGCCGACATGCCTAGCCTAGAAGGCTTAAGGCATGCCACACTCGCATAAACACGGAAGTTATTTATTGTCCGGTCCTTACTTCTCAAAAACGTCCTTGTCATCGTCTTTGGCTGGGGCGGTTTTGCCGGGTTTCTTCGCCTCGGGTTTCTCGGTTTTCGGCTTGGTTTCCACGGCCGGCGTTGGTTCCGTCTTCGCAGGGGGTGCCGCTACCGCGGGTTTCTTGGCCGGCGTAACCTCCTTGGTCAGCGAGAAATAGCGAGCATGCCCCGTGTCGTCGGCAAGCACGTAAAGCGGGCCCCACGTATACATCTTCCAGGGGGCGGCCTGCTCCCCGTTGTCCTTCGCCTTCAACGGGACTTTGTGGATCTCGTCCGGGTCGCCACCGATCTTGCGGAGATTGTCCACCGTTTCCCACTTGCTGCGTGAAAACTGGAGCGGTTGGTTGTTGTCATCGGTGAATTGGATATGGTCGCTTTCTTTTTCGTTGTCGAGCTTGAGCAACTTGACCATTTGCTCGGGTCCACCCTTTTCACCCGCGGCCAGGTCGGGAATGGCGGTCTTGTCTTCGCCGGGTTCGTCGGTCTTGGCTGGCTCGGTCTGTTTGCCGCCGGTCCGCGTGCGGGCATTGGCTGGCCCGACCTGGGCCATGATCAACTTGCCGTTGGCGTTATCGATGCGGAAGGTGAAATTCTTCAAGAAAGATTGGCCCAACATGGCGCTGGCCTCGGGACAGTCGGCCGGCATGACCCCGCATTCGACGTGTTCCACGGTGAATTTGCCCACGCGCACCGTTTTGGCGTAGACCATCTTGCACTTGATGGCGTGGCCGTCGGCCAGGATGCAGGTGATCGTGGGGTCTTTTTCCGAAGGCGTCAAGCCCACCTCGGTGGCCATCTTGTAGGGCAGCACGACGCTAGAGGCCCCCGTATCGATCGTCATGTCGCGCGAATGCTGCCCGTTGAAGGTCACCGATACTGTCCACAGGTCGCCTTCGTCGCGGCGCATGGCGATCGTCTCGGAGACGACGCTGGCTTCCATCCGCTTGAGGTTCGAGTCCAGGGCGATGAACTCGAGGCCGGGGCCAAGCTTGCCGGCGGGGTGCTCGGTCTTGTTCACCTCGTCGATCGCCTCTTTGACTTGGGCGTCGGCGGCCAGCTCCTCGTACTTGGCCTTGACCGCTTTGCACTGCTTGCGGAGTTGCATCACGGCCTCGACGTATTGTTCCGAGACCTCCGTGGCGGTCGCCCGCAGGGTCTTGGTGACTTTATCTTCGTGCAACGCCTTCTCCAGGATCTCGATGCGATCGGAAAGCTCGTTCAGCGCATTGACCATGCGATTGTGTTGTTCAACGTTGTTCACGTTGTTCAACGCGATCTCCAGGTCGTGCCGCTGTTGCAGGCACTGGTTGATGAGTTGCTTCTTCTGCTCGACGACCTTCTCCGCTGCTGATGCCTTCTTCTGGGCATCCATGACCTTTTTGCGGAGCGGCTCGAGTTCGCGGAGTTTCTTTTTCAGCGCCGCCTCCTCGCCGAGTACGAAGAACGAACCGATCTTGCGGAGTCCCTTGCTTTCCAGCAAGGCCGCCCCCGTCTTTTCCTCGGCTTTTTTCTCTTCCGCCGGCGCCAGGGCACCAAGCGAAAGAACCAGTACTACGGGAAATGCCACGAACCACGCGAACTGACGTCTCATAACATTCTCCTTGTTGCAGGTAAGGCGCCGATAGGCGGATCGCAGCCGCAACGGCGTCAAATGGCCCTATTATACAAATAAGGAAGGCTCCACTCAAGCGGTCCCACCTTTCGTGCAGGAGAACTGCAAAGTCTGTCTATGGCATCCCTACGTAGAGCGGAATTCATTGCGCTTCCCTGAAACACGCAAGGCAACGGAATAAATTCCGTTCTACGAAGGACTTTGCAGTTCTCCTGACCTTTCGTGGTTCGCCGATTCAATTACTGCTGTCGTTTTTGAAAGCTGCCGCAACGGGCGGACGGCAGACGACCCGCAAGCAGGTGCCCCGTGCCCGCTACTTTTCGAAAACGTCCTTCTCATCATCGCCCGTAGGGGGCTTTTTCTCCGGCTCTTTAGGCTCGGGCTTTTTCGGCTCGGGCTTGACGTCGGCAACCGGGAGAGCCGGTTCGGGCTTGGCCTCCGCTTCCTTGGCCGGCGGATTCTCCTTGTCCCCCGAAGAGTCCTTGTCGGCAGGTTTTTCCTCTTCCGGGACCTTGACCGGGGCCTTCTTGGCGGTCGTATCATCGCCGGCTTTGGTCTTTCCTCCTGGTCGCCGCGTCGTATCCCCACTGTGGACAACGGCGTGGGGGCGATGGCGACTGCCGGGGGGCACAAGCGGATTGGCCAGGGCAACCTCAATGGTCCGCGTCACCTCGCAGACTCCTAGGTTGGCACAAAACGCCAGGGCCGCCACCTTATCGCCCGGTTTGACCAACGACATGTCAGCCAGGTCAAGCCCGATCTGCGCATCTGCGGCCAGTTCGACGGTGATTTTCGGCTTGAAGAAGCGATTTTGTACGTTGACGATCAGCCGGCCGTTGTGAAAGCTGACCACTTGGGCACAGATGTCATAAGCGGCCACGTCGGGCACCGACTTGCCCGGCAGTTTGGCCCCCGGTCCGCGTCGTTTGGCCGCTGGAGGCGCGACCGATTGCTGCTCGGGAATCTCGATGTCGGGGGCCGCAGCGTCCGCCTTACCGGGCGCGGGGCCCGCTCCGCCTGGGCCAGGCTGTCCCGCCGCGTTTTTTTCCTCCTCGCCTTTGGGATGCTCGCTTGCCCGCTCGATGCCCAGTGTCCGCTCCGCCACGCCCGGCGTGAGCGTGAAGAGCGTGAGCTTGTCGATTTTCTCCTGCCCTTTGGTGGTGTGTTTGTCGATCGTGGCCGTAAAACGCACGTACGTTCCGGGCGCCAGCATTTCGGGTTCGGCGGATCCAGTTATCTTGACCTTGGTGTCTTGACGCAAGTTCAGGACCCAGTTTTGTCCGTTGGCCGCCTTGATCGCAACACTATGCGGCCCGACCTGGAGAATCGTGCCGCTGACCTGCACGGGGTGCAGCGTGATGACCCGCTGCGAGGATGCGGCCACGGCCCAACCGACAATCAGAACGAACGTCAGCGCGAATCGCAAAGCCATGATCATTCTCCCTACTCGTCGTCGTCCTCCTCGGCTTGCCCCGCGGCTCCGTGGCCCGGAACGCGAGTTTCCTGGATGTTCTCGATATAAACGACCGAAGGCGCAATCTTCTCCGCCAACTCGCTCAGTTTCATATTCGCGCCTTTGGATCCCGCCTGCGCAGAGGGCATCTTTGCGTCCTTGGGTAATTTCTCGGCGAGGAACTTGCGCAAGCGGCTGACGGGGATCGCCATTCCGTAGCTGCTCTGGTTGGAGGTAATGCTGCTCTTGCGGGTGACCATGCCGGCCACGCCGCCGGCGAAACTGCACATCGGACCGCCGCTATTGCCTGGGTTCACCGTGCAATCGGTCACGATGAACGACTCGTTGTCGTCGGTGTCGGGCACCGTGCTGACGACGCCCTTGGTCAACGTGAGGGTGAGATTCTGGCTCATCATGCCTGGCCAG
>Ga0181520_10000291_pt1 | contig 111914 bp, 73 predicted proteins | sample PEATcosm2014_Bin_29_FD_132451 | JGI IMG/M metagenome (GOLD analysis project Ga0181520, IMG submission 132451) | Peatland microbial communities from MTU Mesocosm Facility, Houghton, MI, USA - PEATcosm2014_Bin02_30_metaG | ecosystem: Environmental > Terrestrial > Soil > Wetlands > Peat | place... | reverse complement strand
TTCACTATAAAATGTAAAATCCCCCAAAAACCTTCGGGGGATTCGTTGAGCGGGAAACGGGACTCGAACCCGCGACTTCAACCTTGGCAAGGTTGCGCTCTACCAACTGAGCTATTCCCGCATTGTTTTTCATTTTTTTTTAAGAACCTATAGCATTAAATCATTATGCAGAGTCTTTTTTGGCTAAAGCCAAATACTATCGAGATCATTCGTCCCCGACTTAAAAGTCGGGGCTATTTATTCCAATCTACTCTGGCTCATTACTAAACCTAAGCAGTAATGAGTTTTAACTTTTCTAAAATCTAAGACGAAACTTAATTAAGAGTTAAACCGTCTTAATTTCAGGCTTCAAATATAATAGTATTCATTAATCTAAGCAATATTTTATGATATTTTAGTTTGAAATAATTTAAGGTGCTTTTTTACGCAGATGCTGTCCCGAAATTTTATTAAATTTGCAATTGAATAACAAATTATCCTAAAATTACCTTATGAAATACCTTATTTGCATAATTATTGGCTATGCCCTCGGCTCTATTCCGACGGCTTATTTAGTGCTTCGAAAAGTTCATGGGATTGATATAACAAACACCGGTACCGGTAATATGGGCGCAATGAATTCCTTCGAAATAACTAATTCTAAAGTTATAGGCATTCTTGTTTTGCTGATTGACGCACTGAAAGGACTCTTAAGCGTTTATATACCAGTCCTTTTATTTCAAGGTGATTTTGGATATCCTGCAATTGCGCTTATTTCCGCTGTTTTCAGCCATTGTTATAATCCGTGGCTGTTATTTAAAGGCGGCAGGGGCCTGGCAACATCTTTAGGCGGTACGGTGCTGTTATTTCCGTTTCTACCATTGATCTGGATGTTAATCTGGGTTATTATTTTTATTATAAAAAAAGATATCCTAATTGCTAATATCTGGGCTATTATTTTATCATTCATCGTTGTTATATCTGCCAACGAAATTGGATATTATTATTCATTCCCTCGTGCAGATTCCATGTCTTCACTAATGCTTTTTACAAGCTCGCTTCTAATATTAATTTTTATAAAACATATAGAACCGTTTATCGATATAATAAATAAATCAAAAAGAGAAAAAGATGCATAATAGATATAAATTTATATTTTATTTTACTTTCCTTTGTTTCATGTTCCACAGCGCTGTTCTGTTAAGCCAGACAGATAATAACTTAAAAACTAATAATTACAACAATATATCAGAGAAAAAATCTCCTGTAGATAATGATGTATATAATTCACGCAAAAATGCAATTACCGAAACGGTACAGAAAATAAGTCCGGCTGTTGTTGGGATAAATGTTACTGCAATTCAACAGGTAAATATGAATCCGTTCGGTTCATTCTTTAATAACGATCCCTTCTTCAAACAATTTTTCGGCCAGCAGCAAAAAGTAAAAGAGCTGGGATCGGGTTTCATCATTTCACCCGACGGCTATATTCTTACAAACGACCATGTAGCGGGGAATGCAAGTGAAATTACTGTAACACTTACAAACGGTGAAGAGTATAAAGCAAAATTAATCGGAACCGATCAATCCACCGATATTTGTTTATTGAAAATTGAAGGCTCTGATTTTCCTTTCGTTAAGCTGGGCGACTCCGATAACAATATGATTGGAGAATGGGTAATTGCTTTCGGTAATCCGTTTGGCTTATTCACCCTGAATGATAAACCAACTGTAACAGTAGGTGTGATAAGTTCTACGGGTATGAATCTTGAACCGCTTGACAACAGGTTTTACCTGGATATGATTCAAACAGATGCAGCGATAAACGGCGGAAACAGCGGCGGCCCACTTGCAAACAGTGTAGGTGAAGTTATAGGTATGAATACTCTTATTTATACTAACGGCGGCACCGGGAATATAGGGCTGGGGTTTGCGATACCGGTAAATAAAATAAAAAAAATTATAAAACAATTAAAGGAAAAAGGGAAAGTAGACCGCAACTTTGATGTGGGATTAAACATCCAAGACATTGATGATGGAATTGCAAATTATTACAAACTTAAAAATACCAGGGGCGTAATAGTAAGCCAGGTGATAGCAAATTCACCGGCAGCCCGTGCAGGAATTCAGGACGGAGATATTATCCTGCAGTTAGATAAATACCTTATAAATAATCAACAGACTTTGATAGGCGCATTTCAGCAATTCACTAACGGCGAAACAGTTACATTAAAAATATTGAGAAATAACAAAGAAATAATTAAACAAATGAAATTGGAGAAAAGTTCATGATAGAAAGATATACTCTCCCGGAAATGGGAAAAATCTGGCAGGATGAATTTAAATTTAATACCTGGCTCAAAATTGAAATCCTTGCCTGCGAAGCAAGATGTGAATTGGGTGAAATTCCAAAAGCAGATGTAGAAGTGATTAAACAAAAAGCTGCATTCGACATAAAACGCATTCTTGAAATAGAGGAAACAACCAAACATGATGTAATAGCATTTTTAACTAATGTTGCAGAATACGTTGGGCCGGAATCAAGGCACATTCATTACGGCATGACTTCTTCCGATATTCTTGATACCACTCTCTGTTACCAGATGAAAGCTGCCGGTGAACTTCTTTTAAAAAGATTACAAGATCTTAAAAACGTGTTAAAAAAGCGGGCCCTGGAACATAAAAATACTTTATGCGTGGGGCGCTCTCATGGTATTCATGCAGAACCTACCACAATGGGTTTAAAATTTGCTCTATGGTATGAAGAAACAAAAAGAAACATTACCAGGCTCCAAAATTCAATTAAGACTATAAGTGTCGGCCAGATTTCAGGCGCCGTAGGCACATTTGACCATTTATCTCCCAAGGTTGAAGAATATGTATGTGCAAAAATGGGTTTAACTCCTGCACCTGTTTCAACGCAAATAATTCAACGGGACCGCCATGCAGATTTCATGGCTACACTTGCTGTTATAGGAGCAACACTTGAAAAAATTTCTGTGGAAATAAGGCATCTTCAAAGGACTGAGGTCCTGGAAGCTGAAGAATATTTTGCAAAGGGGCAAAAAGGTTCTTCGGCAATGCCGCATAAAAGGAACCCCATTACCAGCGAACGAATTTCCGGATTAGCCAGAGTACTTAGAGGCAACGCAATTGCAGCCCTTGAGGATGTGGCATTATGGCATGAAAGAGACATATCCCATTCTTCGGTAGAAAGAATTGTAGTTCCCGATAGCTGCATCGGCCTTGATTATATGCTTGATCTCACTATAAAATTAATTAAAGATTTGTTTATTTACCCTGAAAATATGCTGAAGAATTTAAAAATTACACGCGGATTGGTTTATTCCCAAGCTGTTCTGTTAAAACTTGTTAATAAAGGCGTATCAAGAGAAGATGCATATAAAATAGTTCAGACTTCTGCAATGGATGTTTGGGCAGACCAGGCAAAAGATTTGCATTCGGAACTTTCCAAATCTGCGGAAGTAAAAAAATATTTATCTGCGGAAGAGCTTAATGAAATATTTGACAGCAAGAAAACTCTAAAAAATGTTGATTATATTTTCTCAAGAAGCGTTGAAATAGATTAAAAAGTGATGCTCAATTTAAAACCGTGATATTCACTTTTAAAGTGAGTATCACATCAAACGAATAATATATACATACGAGGCTTATATGAAAAACTTTCTTTTTTTCTTGTTCTCATTTTCACTTATTTTGTTTATTTCAATTACGTCTGCACAAAGCGATCAGATGACAGAGCAGAAGGGGCTACAAGTAGGAATGCCGGCTCCTAATTTTACCTTACATGATGCTTTCGGACATTCGTACAAACTTTCTTTTTACCGGGGAAAGATGCCTGTCGTAGTTTATTTCTATCCTAAAGCCGGAACGTCCGGGTGTACCAAAGAAGCTTGCGGAATAAGGGATGATTGGAGCCAGTTCAAGAAAAATAAAGTTCAGGTTTTAGGAATCAGTATTGATCAGAAAGAAGATATCATGAAATTCGTTAAAGATTATGATTTAAATTTTCCCCTGCTCTCAGATGCTACTCAAAAAGTTTCTAAAGATTACGGAGTTTTGAATGGTAAAGGATATGATAACCGGATTACTTTTATTGTTGACAAAAAGGGTAAAATTGCAGAGATTATAAATGTGAAAGATATTGAAGGACACGCAACCAAAGTATTGGAAATTGCATCAAAATTAAATTAACCGATTATATGAAGTTTGCTATAAAATGTGAGGCTCACTTTGAAAGTGAGCCTCACGTAATTAATACTTTGTTTTTATATAAAATTTGAGCCTGTCTCGCCTGCTTTATTCCTGAAAAGTTAATAGTCTAAATAAAATTCGCAATATTTTGCCATAAATGCTCATACAGGGGAACAAAATTGATTTTTATTCCATCTAATTATTTAGGATATTTCAGATTAAATAAATTTTAGATTGTTGTATTCATAATTTAGTATAATTATGTACAGGCTTTAAATAGAGAATATCTAAATTTGTTTTATTAAAAAATTATTGTCTACTTAAATAAAAAAAATCGATGACACAAAAAACGAGAGACCTTATGAAGAAAATCTTCGTGCTAATCCTATTGATAATTGCCGCTAATATATTCCTGGCCCGAACAATGCATTTGAGGAATTCGGGAAATGATCCTGTTGATACTTCAAAGACAATCCATCCCTTAAAATATATGTCTACCGAGGATGAATTAATTAACACGATTCTTCAGAGATACCACTACCGGAAATTCCAGCTTAATGATTCACTTTCAGCGGTTATTTACAACAGGTATATCAAATCTCTTGACGATAACAAAAGTTATTTTTATGCATCAGACATTAACGATTTTAATAAATACAAATATCAACTAGCTAATGATATTAAAAACGGCGACCTAAACCCTCCTTTTTTGATGTTTAATCTTTTTAAGGAGAGGATGAATGAAAGAATTGATTTTGCCGAAAGGGCGCTTGAAAAAGGTTTTAACTTTAATGAAAACGATGAGATGCAGTTAGACAGGAATAAGGCAGATTGGGCAAAAGATTCTACAGAATTAAATGATATCTGGTATAAGAAGACTAAAAACGATGCTTTGAACCTTATTCTTACCGGGAAAAAATGGGAAGACGTGCAAAGCACTTTGAAAAAAAGATACGAAACTTTACGCAAATCGTTACTGCAATATTCCAATGAAGATGTATTTCAGTTATTTGAAAATTCGTTTGCAGAATCTTTGGATCCTCATACTGATTATATGTCGCCCAGTACTTCCGATAATTTTAAAATTGATATGAGCAGGTCTCTTGAAGGTATTGGCGCGCAATTACAAACCGAGGATGAATATACCAAGATAGCGGAAATTATCCCCGGCGGGCCGGCATTCAAAAGTAAATTACTTCACTCAGAAGATAAAATTGTAGGTGTTGCTCAGGGGAAAGAGGGTGATTTTGTTGATATTATAGGTTGGAGAGTAACCGATGTTGTTCAATTGATCAGAGGGCCTAAAGGCAGTATTGTAAGACTGCAGATAATTTCTGCCAACCAGGGTGCAAATGCCCGGCCGAAAGAAGTTACTTTAGTTCGGGATAAGATTACTCTTGAAGAACAATCCGCTAAAAGTAAAGTCCTGGATATAAATGACAGCGGGAAGGTTTATAAATTGGGTGTTATAACTATTCCGGCATTCTACAGCGACTTTGATGCAGAACAACGCGGAGACAAAGATTATAAAAGTACGACTAAAGATGTTCAGAAATTACTCACTGAATTAATGAAGGAAAAAGTACAGGGTGTAATAATTGATTTACGCAACGACGGCGGCGGTTCTTTGGAAGAAGCAATTAAATTAACCGGCTTATTTATTAAGGAAGGGCCGGTAGTTCAGATCAAAAATTCCGACGGCAGTATACGGGTTGAAAGCGATCCGGATCCCGCCATTCTTTACAGCGGCCCTCTTGCAATTCTCGAAAACCGGTTGAGTGCATCTGCTTCCGAAATATTTGCGGCTGCAATACAGGATTACGGACGAGGCTTAATTATCGGTGAACAATCTTACGGTAAAGGTACTGTACAGAATTTAATCGATTTAAACCGTCTTATGCAGCAGGGAGCCGGGAATAAACTAGGACAGGTAAAGCTGACAATTGCTAAATTTTACCGTATTAACGGAGAAAGTACACAGCACCTTGGTGTAACGCCGGATATTAAATTCCCGGCCTCTTTTGATTCTTCAGAAATCGGGGAAAGTTCTGAACCCAGTTCATTACCATGGGATCAGATAAAATCTACCAACTTCACTGCTTTTGGAAACCTGAAGCAATATGTACCCGACTTAGTTTTGAAACATGAAGAAAGAATTAAGAAAAATGATCCGTTATGGAAAGAATACATCGATGAAATTAACGATTATAAAGAAGATCACAATAAAAAGACAATTTCATTAAATGAATCAATCCGCAAAAAAGAACACGACGAGGAAGAACAAAAGCGATTTGAAAGGGAAAATGAAAGGAGGAAAAATTCAGGGTTAAAACTCCTTCAGAAAGGTGAAACGCCGCCGGCAGATGAAGAACAGAAAGATGATCCGTTACTGGATGAGACCGGACATATTTTAGCGGATTACATAGCTATAACAGGTTAATCATTTAGGGAATTAGCTGAATGAAAGGGCTATAATGAATATAGCCTTTTTATTCAGCAAGATAGTTTAATAATTTTCGCTTGGCAATTGGAAAGATTGTCTGGTCAAAGGGAAAATCAAACTCACATTTACATAAAAATGTTGCAATATTTGGTTTTTCCTTATACTTTTTAACTAAATTTATTTTAACAATCTCCTCTTCACCGTCAAAATTAAGCGCATCTGCAATCTCTACAAAAGTGGTTTTAAGGGAACTAAACGGTTTTGCAGTTGACGAGTAAACCGAATATTCATACCTGTGAATTTGAAGCACCGTATGGAAATTATCTGCAACAAATAATAAGCCGTCATTTTTATATATAGGCGGCGTTCCCACTTCCTGAATCATCATATTATTTTCAACAAAGTTATAAAAGATATATGCTTCTTCAATAACTTCTTTTATTTTGGGAAGCGCCCACTCAATTAAATCATAATAATATTCTTTATTTTCAACCGGCTTGTCAACTATCTCCACAAATACATTTTTATCTTTAGCACCGTTTTTTATCCCTTTGGGTAACGGCAAGTTCATAAGAGCTTTTCTTCCCAAGATCTCTTCTAATTGGGAAGAAAGATATACCAGTTCCGCCAAGTACGGGTACAACCTGTTCTTATTAAATTCTGCCCGGTACTCTTTTAACCCGGATAGAATTTTATACTGGTTAATTTCTATATCCGCATCTTTAGAACTAAACGAATCTAAATTTAATTGTTTCAAATTAATACCATATCTTTCTTAATCATAAATAACAAATACTATACCACTTGATTTTCAAACAAAATAGCAATTACCAATCAGTATTTTATTTTTAAATTGAGAATTCCCTATCAATTTGGGATTACAAAATATATTATTAAGTAAAAATGGAAGAAAATAGAAAATTAGGACAACACAAATCAGATATTTAATACCGGATTTAATAAATCTATAAATTTATATTCACGACCTGAACAAAGGTATTATGGATGAATTAAAATTATTTTTTATAATAAATAGTTCTAAGTCTGGCATTTTTAAATATTTTTGATATTTCCTTTTTTACGGATAAATATCAAATTTTCATATAAAGTGTATGAAATAAAAAATCGAAAATCAACAAAAAAAGGACGAATAAATAATATTTTTTAGAAAAAATTACATACTAATTGTGACTCTTCATACACTTATTTTGAATAAGAAGAATCTTAATAAAACTAAAAAGTACAAATTTAGAATAAAAAGGTCATTTTTATTAAAATATTATCAATTTTTCCAAGACCCGAAATATGAAAATATTAAAAATCGGCTATATCAATATTTCTGAAAAATACATCCGAACCTTCAGATTGAAGTAATATTTTACCTTCGCTGACAGAGGCATTTTTGCCCCAATTTACAAGATGGCCGTTTACATAATGTTCAGTCTGATCGCCATGGCATATTATTTCAATAGTATTCCATTCACCCTTAGGATTTTCAAAATTTTGCGTTCTGAGGATACGCTTCATTCCCCACTCAAAAACGGTTTTATTTGGCGAATCTATATTAGTTCCCACGCACCAATAATCCCCGCAATCCCCTTCCTGTACCTGGCATTCAAAAGAAGCAGGCCAGACTTTGTCAGGATTGGCCGCACTGAAATTATAGAGTATCCCGCTATCTCTTTTATCTTTTTCGCGCGGCGGATATCTTTTATCACCCCATTTAAATTCAGCTCTCAGATAATAATTCGAATATGATTTTTCCGTACAAAGATAACCCATTTTTTTACCTGTTACACAGATGATACCATTTTTAACTGTAAAAACCTTATCTGGGTCATTATTTTTACCCAGACTATCCAAATAGGTATACCAGCCTTTTAAATCCAATCCGTCAAATAGTTTCTGAGTATTTAATTCCCTTATCCATATGTTCCTGAATGAAACAGGGTTACCATGATCCTGTAAGCTTAAAGGCTGCATAAAAGGATGCTTTTCATATTTAGGCCGGCCGATGAATTGAGTAGATCCTTTTATCTCAAAGTGATTCTGAATTAAAACGCCGTTTTGTAATACGGTTATATAAGCAGGTGATTTTAGTGTACTGTCAACATTAAAACGCGGCGCTGTATAAATAATATCATAGCTTTGCCATTCACCAGGCTTACGCGAAACGTTTACAAACGGGATTGACTGTTTATAGATGGAACCGGCCTGCCCGTTTGAATAAGTAGGATTGTTATAACTATCCAAAACCTGCAGCTCATATCTATTTTGAAGGAATACACCACTGTTCCCTCTTCCCTGTCCTTCACCTTTTATTCCCGAAGGCGTTTTCCATTCGATATGCAGTTGGCAGTCGGCAAATTGTCTTTTAGTAAATATATAACCACTGCCAGGTTTAACAGTAACAATTCCATTATGCACCGTCCATCCGGCGGGAGCTCCTTTGTCATTTGTCCATTCATTCAGATTCTTACCATCAAACAAAATGATTGCATCCGATGGCGGGCGCCTGTTATCGCCCGGTTTAATTACCGGGGGAACCGGGCTCCAGACTTCGGTTAAACGCGGGTCGTCCTGTGCAAAAAATTGCGCTGTAAAGATTACAAACAGTAAAATAAATGTTTTTTTCATAGTCGAGTAAGGTTAATAATTGAGTTTAAAAGCTGCAACCTATTAATTAAAAGAATTTAAATATTGTCCCGGAAACGCCTGAACGTATACAATTGTTTAAAATAGCCGGTTAAAAAATATCGCAATAACTTAGTATTTCAAAATTAAACGCGATTGGTTTGTAATATATTTTCTATTGAAGATTCTAAAAAAGGTTCCTGCCCCGTTTCGTACAAGGTGATAAATTAGGTACATTTAATGGTTTCGGCTTTTATAAAAGTTCATGCTTTTATAGAAGCCCTCCAACATTACATCAAATTGTGCATTGTTAAAACAGAAATATGAGGCTCACCTTCAAGGTGAGCTCACATAATTTTTTTTGCAGGTTTTCCAAATATAAAAGCTTCGACCCACCTCCCATTGGGATAGTCAAGAGGGGACTTTTTCAGGAGTCTACGTAATCATTAACACCGCGATTAATCGCGGTGTTAATGAAATTGTACACAAAATTTTCTCACCATTTTAACAGTTTATGGTACGATTATAATAAGGAAAGAAGAGTGAATTTTTTTGTATGTTTAAACGAATTATCAGGAAAACTAATTAAGCAGCCGGATTATAGCAATTAATTTTACATCTAATTCAACGGAATAATTTGCCCGGCCGCAAGTAACATTTATTAAAAAGGGACATAAGAATGCTAATGTTCAATACAGGGTGCATTCATTCCCCTTTTGTAAAATTATAGTTAATTGATAAGATGCATAAACAAGAATAATTCTATCACTTGATTTACATCATTTAATATCGTTGCTTAATTGATTTTTTTCATCCACTGAAAGGACTTTTTCCAAATCTATTAAAGTAATAAGCCTGTCATCAAGTTTACCCACAGCAGTAATAAATTCAGAATTTAATCCGGTAACCATTTCAGGCGGCGGCTCCGTAATACTTTTGGGTATTCTAAGTACTTCATTAACTTCATCTACAATAAAACCGATTGTTTTCGAGTTTATTTCCAATACTATGATCCTGGTATCTTTATCCTGATTTTTCTTTTCAAGATTTAGTTTCACTCTCAAATCGATTACAGGAATCACCTTCCCCCTAAGATTTATTATACCCTCAACAAATACCGGCGCATTAGGTATTTTTGTTATTTGGACGGTTTTAATAATTTCCTGAACCATCAGAATATTAATTCCAAATTCTTCATTTCCAATCTTAAAACTGACCAGTTGAAGTAATTCGTTAGAATCGTTTTTAGAATCAGTTGATTTACTCATTTTAACCTGCTCTTTATTTTTATTATTATGAAATTTAAGCTAATTTTAATGGTTATTATCATTCAATTCGTTATCAAATCAAATATTTATACCACCGCTATCTTTATTACCCTCAATTTAATACTGTTAATAACTTTTAAATGCTCCACAGAACTTAATAAACACTTTGAAAAATGCTAAAATATTCTTAAAACTTATTATTTATTGATTATCAGTCCAACAGTATATAACAATAATCGAATTATTTAAAAATAAATTGAGACTATATCATTATAAGATACAGGTATTTAACATGTTTCCTGCAAATTGACCTGAGAAAAATCCCGTAAGATTCCTGTAAAAATCAAAGAAAAGACTGCTCTGACCCGGCTACCAAAGAAAATGTTTCAAATGTTTTAATCTTTAACTATTTTCTTTTAATTTTGCAAAAAATAATAAGGTTTAATATGTCTAAGTTGGGAAAAAGTAAATTCAAGCCGGATTCTATTGAACGAATAAACTCATTAAAAGATGTTACACTTGCTTCATTTCTTCAGCGATTTATTGCATTTGGGATAGATATTTTTATCGTAGTAATTATTCTTATTGCAATTGAAATTCCTGTTATAATTAAAGAGACATCGCATAGTACTGTTAACCACAATTATGAGATTAATCCATTTCACGGCTGGAGTATTATAGTAGTTGTACTATATTCAGGCTTACTGACATATTTTTTAAAAGGCCAGACATTAGGTAAGAAAATTATGAAAATTAAAGTAATTTCACTTACCCACGAACATATTTCACTTTGGCATTCAATTGAGCGTGCGCTTGGTTACGGAGCATCCGCTCTGGAAGCAGGGTTCGGGTTTGTACAGTTTTTTATTCATCCTAACCGGCAGACTGTTCATGACAGGATAGCAGAAACCATAGTAATTTCTCTTAAAAAAGATAAGAAGCTTACCAGTTAAATATTATAGTATTTAATGATTTGTCAACCCTCTAAATGTGAGGCTCACCTTAAAGGTGAGCCTCAAGAAACCGGTCATCATTTGAGAAGCAGCATTTTTTTGGATGAGACAAAATCGCCTGCTGTCAGCCTATAGAAATATACTACTGAGGAAATAACTCCTTTGGAAGAAGTTTCTTTCACATAATTTCTTCCGCCTGCCGACTGCGTATTAAACTCTACTGAATGCGGTCCCGTCTCCTGGTATTCATTTACAAGAGTTGTAATTTCATTGCCCAGGATATCATAAATTTTCAAGCTTACAAAACCACTCATTCCTAATTGCCAGCTTATTATTGTTGAAGGGTTAAAAGGATTGGGGTAATTCTGGTATAAAGCAAAAGAATTCGGAATAATTGACCTCTCCTGAGCAGCTGCAGGCTGTGCAGCCGGCAATATAATTTCCCAAAGTTTGGGGGCTATGTTAACTGCTTCCAGGCCCGTTTCAAGTACATATAGTGTATCAGTTACCAATTCAATTCCCAGCGGAGAATTAAAGCCCGAGACTAACCGCGTTACCTTAGCTGTGTAATTACCGTTGCTTTTAATGAGAGATATATACAATAAATCGTCGCTGGTATCTTTCATATCGGCAACTAAATTATTATTATTAATAGAAACCACAAAAGCATCACCTTTCAAATCACCGGCAAGCATAGAATCCCTATCGAATACGATACAATCCGGTGAACGATGCGGAGTAAAAGATACTGTCCTTTACTATAAAATTTATTGATCTTTCACACAGGTGTGAAGTTTTGGAAATGTAGTATTGTACCCCCTTAGTTCCCTATTAATATTGTTATATTTTTGGCAAAAATATCGCCGGATGGGTAAAGTTATTTTAACTTCTTAATTTATCGTAAGCCGTTTCCATTAAAATAAAAAAAGCCTGACCCTCGGTAGCAGTCCCGGGATGATCGAATTCCGGTGAACCGCATACACCCTGGACCAGTCCCAATTTATCCACTTTGGAATGAACTGCCAGACGCATTTTATCGGCTTTTTCTTTGTAGCCGTTATCAATCCAACCGCCTCTAATTCCACAATAAATTGAGTAAGCTAACATTTGTGCAAGATTTGTTTCGACAAACGTTCCGGGATTATCAACAATATTATGAAAGAGCCCGTCGCTCCTCATATGAGCCAGGCACCCGTCGATTATATTTATTAAATAACCTATAAGTTTTTTCTTCTCGCTACTCATTGAGCCCGGTAAGGCTCTGATTACCCTGGTTAATCCTGCAGCAGACCAGCCATTTCCCACACCCCAGCAGTCTTTTCTTATAAAAATTTTTTTCTCGCAATCCCACATATGAGAGAGAAGTTTTTTACCGGGATTATATAAATAACTAAACGCCCCGTCAATCTGTTTAACGGCTTCGGTAAATTTGCCTGCAGCAGCCAAAAAAGGCGGCAGCATATAATTTATATCGCTCCATATTTGGGGAATATTTGAAAAATGATAAATAATTCCATCCTTTGTCCTGGGAGCCTTATAAAGGATATAGTCCAGCATTTTATTAAACCCGTTCATTAAAACAATGTCGCCTGTTTCTTTAGCCGCATACAGAACCGCTTCACCCGGTGAAGCTGCATCGCTTAAAGCAAATTCTTCACCGAGCATAGCTAACCTGCCATCACCGGATTGACGTAGTACCGCATCTTTTGCCATCAGGATAACTAATTCTGTTTCGCCCAGTTCTAGCATTGCCTGCATGGCTACTCCTTGTTCCCAGGTAGCCCGCTGCATTGACAGCATTGCTCTTTTAACTTTTTGAATTGTTACATCATTCTTAATATCAGCCCCGTTGTTCAGAACTTCTTTATTTTTACCGTGCAATAAGCTTAGCATTCCAAGTGATAACCCGGCTAAAGGTAATGTTACTAAAAATTTTTTACGTTTCATTTTATTCCGAATAAAATAATATTGTTATACAGGTTTCACATGCAAATAACAACAGAATATTAAAGTTTAGTTTAACTCCTCAAGCATTCTTATACAATTTATTAATCCTCTTGAAGTATGATAATTGCATTTCCAGATAGATGCTTTTACGGCAATTTTACTAACCGGCGACGTGTCCAGTCCATCCCAGTACCAGCCCCCGTATTTTGGATCAAGCAAATAAGTTTTTATATAATTCCACTCTTCACAAAATTTTTGATAATAATTTAATTTATCATTTGGAAATAGCCTATACATCATAAGAAAAGAATTAAGAGCTTCAATATGGCACCACCATTCTTTAGTATTCAGGACTATTTTAACATCTTTTTCACCCTTGAAAATATAGCCGCCGTCGAAAATACCGCCGTTAACGGTATCCCAGCCGTACATAATTGCAAAATCATCCAATTGTTTGGCTATTCTCAGAGTAGTTGAATCATTCTTAATGCCGAGGGCGGCTGAAGCTTCAAGCATTAAATATGCAGTTTCCACATCATGCCCGAAAGAAATATGGTCAAGCTGGAAATTCATACCTCTCAATGTTTCAACCGAATCTTTATAAGAAATTGGTGTCCAATCACGTTTAAAAAATAATGTCATATATCCTTTATGGCCAATAACGGTATCTCTAATCAGCAGCAGCAACGAATTAAGGCGTTCCCTTAAAAGTTCATCAGGCCAAACACTGTAAAGTTCGGTATAACTTTCCATTATATGGATCATACTGTTTTGATCTTTAGGCGGTGTTCTTCTATAACCATCCTTAAAAGGTACGCCTTCCCTGGTAACAAACTGGAAATACCCGCCGTATTCAGGATCATAACTATGCTGCTCAATCCATAAAAATGTTTTTACGGCCAGACTTAATGCCGAGGTATCACCGGAAGCCTTGAAATATGCTGCTAACCCATATATAGCAAATGCATCACCGTATATCTCTTTTATTATTTCTTTAGTAATATAATCTTTTATTGGTTTTCCCGTACTGTCAACTAAATTGTAAAAACCTCCGTATTCTTTATCCCACATAAAATTTTTTAAAAATTCAACGCCGTGTAATGCATTTTTTAAATAAGGTGTTTTATCCGGATAAAACAGTGCGGCATTTGAATTAGACCAGATATGCCTTGCCTGCGTAACGATCATCTTATTCTGCCTGCCCTTTAACTGCCATTTATAATTTATATCACTATAATATCCTCCGTTTTTATTATCAATAGACAAAGGATAAAATAATTTAAACTCATCGTCAAGTGTATGTTTTAATTCAACCGATATACTGTCTTTATTTGTTTCAATGTTTTCAATTTTATTACCTGTATTTCCCGGGTAAATTTTAATCGATAAAGACACCAGAACAAATACAATAATTAAACATTTGGTTATAACATTGATTGACAGATATTTTTTCATTTTAGTCACCATATTAAATAATAATAAAAATCCTTAGATTATCATAAACTATTTTTCATTAAACAAATAATCAGCAGCCATAGCAAGCAACATAAAATCAGTTGCCCCGCCACCCATAACATATTCTGCCTGTTGCCAAAAGTAAGGCCATACTTTAAGTTCAGGCAAATCCGGGCGTATTAAAGCAGTACCGCTTCCTACACCGCCGGGAATGTACGTCCAATCTGCCCTGTTAAATCCATATGCAACAGTAAGTGAATTAACGCCTACACCGGAAACAAATGAAGCCGTGTTTTCACCCGGATGGCAGCCCAGTACAAAATTTAAAGCATTGAAAGCATATTCCGAACCGAATATCTTCGGAAAACCAATATGTAAGAATAGTTGGTCAACGCCAAATGCCTGTATTTCCCAGCCTGCACCCCATATATAGGGAGTATACGGCACACCGTAAGGGTTTTCTTTTTGGCGTTTAGCAATGGAATTATATGCTGCTTCAACAGCCTTTTCAACTTTATTAGTAAATTCATTATCATTTATCTTTTTTACAATCCTGCCTAAAACGATACTGTATCTAACCGGATCTTTACAAATTAAATCCACATGATCGGTCAGTAATTTTTTATACTCTTCTTTTGAAGTAGTCAAATAAAGTTCAGCGGCGGCATTAAGTTTATTCTTAACAGAAGCAGAAGAATCCGAATTATATAATTCTTCGGAAATTTTGAGGCATTTTTCAGCTAATTCAGGATTAAAATTGCCTAATACTCTATTAGCTGCAGCAAGAACCTGGGCCACTAAAAGTTCTCTTCCCGGATTCTTTTCAGTAAACACAAAACGGTCATCTGCAGGCAGAGGATTATTTAATACGGGGTCTTTCGCACCGGGTTTATAAATGAGGTTATCGGTTTCATTTGCCGCTTCGCCGAGAAGAACGTACTGGTGAAGAGTAGCTTCCTGCATACCACGGTAAAGCCTGCCCATAGATTCATAACCGCCGACAATAGATAATAATCCGTGTTCCATTTGTTGAAGTATATCAGGCTTTCCATCCGGTTTATTCAGCTCCACAAGCCTTGTTGTTTGATTAACCGTAGTGCAGTCATAATTATTTTTAAAGAACTCATATGCTAAAGAAAGCTTATAGACAGTTTCCGCCTGCGATTCAACTCTTAGGTCATAATCGCCCGCATCATGCCAGCCGCCAATATTTAAGCCCGGTACATGATCGCCCGGCTGATAGCTGGTATATGTGGAATCGCCCTGGAAATATCCGTCAAAATGGTTGTGGTTGACCGGCGACATTACAGCATCATCCATATGACAGAGTCCATGCCAAACCCGGTACCGGTCTTCTACCTTCATATGGCACATTTGAACAGGCAGGAAATATTCCAATGTAGGCTGCCAAACATTATTTGTATACACATCTTTTTTAATTTCAAATTCATTTGACCCGGCATTACCGTATTTTATTTTATACAATCCCTCTTCAGTAATACTGCTGAAATCAAAACGCAGATATTTATACCTTAAAAAATTACCCCAAGGCAAAGGGTTATTATCAAACTTGACAATTTTTTGTGAATCTTCATTTATTTTAATTAATTGCACCGGCTCAAATTTATCTGTCAATTTATCAAGTTCGATAACAGCAAACTTCACCTGCTTAGGGTGGTAGCCTATTTGTGAAACCTGAATTACGGGTTTATACCGCCAGTTTGTATCAACTTTAGGAGTAATCAGCCATTCAACAGCATTTTTCACAGCTCCCGCAGGTATTGTAGAACGCAGTACAAACCAGCCGTTATTATATAAACCACTGGCATCAATTAATTCCAGATTGCTTTTATAACTCTCAAACTTTATTTCTTTTTCTGCAACTCCCGGGGCTATAACTAATTTTTTACCTGCTGCTAACGGATTTACAACAAGGTTATTTTCACTATCTACGTCAATACGGCTGGCTGACTGCCGCGGAAATAAACCCGGGTTATTATCCATTAAATAATGTTCACCGTAGTAAGCGCCCGGGAACAATTCCAGGTTAAAACCGACCTTATCTGCCCAGTTGTCCGGCAATGGTTTATCAAGGTCCACTATTACTCTTATGCTTTGGCCTTCTGCTTCAGTTCTCACGGTATAATTAAATTTTAAGTCGGGGTAATCGATAGGATTAAACCCTTTTTTATCCCTGCTTGAATCCGGATAGCATAGCTCAACCCTGATTATCCCTTTTGCTTTATCTATATATTTATTAATTTTCTTCGGCACGGGAGACCATTGACCCGGCGTAGCATCAATTCTTACATCACCGTTAGCTGCTACCCTTTTACCAAATTGGACGATCGTTAATCCTCCCTGATGCCCTTCGGGGTAAAAATCATCGAACATCATAACATCCAGACTTTGCATTTCATAGTAGCCTTTATCATTAATAATTAATTTAACATTGGGCTTATGTGATTGTGCAATAGTTAAGGGAATAAAACAGGGCAGGATAAAACAAATAGACAAAAAATATAATTTATTAAACACACTATACCTCTCAGGAATTTAAAATTAATAATAGAGCCTCATACATACAGGCAATTAATAATATTTATAATTCATATTTACCGGCTAAATATATAAATAAATGAAGGGAAAATCAGCCGGGTTTCTTTAGCAGGAACATACTTTAGCAGTTGTAGAATTACTAAATTTTTAATTCATAACTGAAGATAAGCAAATATTAAAACATTTATTAAGCAGCCCCGAGTTTTTGGCATAGCAGTCACTATGTGAAACCCGGGGGGAATAATTAAACCCGGACTTTATTGACTTTTCCGCCAGAGGCGGATGAGCCTATGGTTCAAACCACAATTTTCATAACATTTTGGCTTGGCATCCATCCCTTTGGAAAAGCCGAACATGTTTTGTAATTTAGCGATCCCCGACATAAATGTCGGGGCTACTTTAAATATCATTTGCGTAACTTCAGTTAATAATTAAGCGGGGGCAGCCTGAGGATAATTTAATTTAGGAATTATTTTTTTATGTAAAAGCAATAAAAAAACCCCCGGCAAAATGCAGGGGGCCTGATTACTTAGAACACACAAAAGGATTTAATAACTAAAACTAATTCCTGCCTGTAATATCCAACCATATGTCTGTTCACTTGTGGGTAAATTACCTGCGGGATAATAAGTAGGCGCTGCACCGCCACTGTTAGCGAGCGTGTATGACGGGTGAGTATAATAATAACTGTCAATATGGTTGCCGATATTTGTTGCATTAGCAAATACCGATAAATTATTAAGAATTTTTTGTTTTAAAGAAATATCGAATAATGTTACGTCGCCGTAATAGTAATCTTCAAGCCCAAATCTTGTGTCTATACTTGTAACAGTTGTTTTTTGGTCCCTGTATGATATCCTGGCGCTGAATCCTTCATAATCCCATCCAAGAATAACATTATAGGTTGCTTTAGGCTGATTTTGAAGCGGGCCTCCAACTGTTTGATATTCAATTGTATCTTTATTTCCAACCTTAGGTGATTTTACCCAAAATGAAGGGTACATTTGATTTGAACTCATAAATGATACGTTACAATCAAGAACCAAACCGCTTAGTACTCCCGGCAGATACCAAAAATGAGTTTGCCATGAAAGCTCCACACCTCTAAGATAAGCATTATCAGGATCATTCATAGGGATAGAAGTTGAAATATTCATACTATTGGTACTTTGAGCCCAGGACTGGTTATAATAAGTCGATCCCGGCAGTCTATCCAAAACTTCTTTAGGTGCGATAACAGGGTATGCAGTAAAAGGAAAGAAATTCTGCATACTATAAATTAAATTGCTTATATCTTTATAGAAGAAATCTGCCGAAAACAATCCTATTAAATTATTAAACCAGGAAGCACCTAAATCATAATTCCATGCCGTTGACGGCCGTAATAAAGGGTTACTTGTAACAATTGAAGTTCCCCCGTTCTGTTCATATAAGACCATAGGCGAAATATCGGTATAGCTCGGTAAGGAAACACTTTGGTAAATTGCACCCATTACCTGGATATTATCCGTAGCTTTATATTTAATATTAACAGAAGGATACCAGTTGGCAAAATTTCTTTTTGAACCTACAAGATCCGGAGGAGTGCCTGCAAGACCGTTTTGATTAGAACCATTTAATTGAACCTGGTAAGCGGAGATATTAGTCATTTCATCCTGGTAACGGGCACCAGGAACTATAGTAAGGTTGCTGCCTACATTTAATTCACCCATTACATAGCCGGCAACACTGCTTTCCTGGTCCTTATAATTTTGATCAAAGTCGGAAGGCCCGTCTGTATAAAAGATGGGCGCAAGTGCCGGATAAATCGTATTCATAATATCCGATAAATAACTAACATTAAAACCCGGCCCTATAGGATAGCCCAAAATGCTTGTTGTGGAATAACTTTTATCAACAAAGGGCACTGCAGTTATTCCATTCTGCCACGTTGTATTGATTCCATTTAAAAATGAAAATGAATTTGCTAATATTATTCTTCTGCCAGCGCTTCCACCGTATTGTATATCATACCAAAAACTGGTTTGGCTGCTGTGACGTGTTGACTCATGATATTTACCACCCGCGGATAATGTACCCGAAAATTCATCCGACATTGAAAAAGGCAGTTTCCAATCGGCTTTACCATCATACGATTCATCGGTGAGATTTGTATTTTTATTATACATATCCCAAAGCGACGAATTTGTTGAAGTCGGGTTTAATGTACCCATTATATTAATTAAATCTATCGGCTGGCCGTATATAACGCTTTTGGATGGAATCGTTGGGAAAGAACTGCCGACTCCCGTTTCCTCAAAATCAAATTCCTGGCCGTTAGGCGTTCGCTGTGCGCTTTTTGTATACGATAAAGATACCGGTAACTCGGTACCTGCAAACTTAAATAGTGACTGCAAAGAATGAGTTTCCTGAACGGTTTTAGTTTGATTTATAAAAATTTGGTCGTAAAAATAAGAGTTAAAATTATAGGAATAATCTCTTGTTAAATTACTATCAACTTTTGCATCAACAAGATTAAAAAATTTAATATCCAGCCAATCAGACTTATAATCTAATATTAAACTAAATCCATAACGTTCTCTTTTAACCGTATTTTCAGATAATTCCGTAGAACTTGTATTAATATAATATGGATTACCGGAAACATAACTGCTGCCTGAGTATTGAGGGATTGAATAAGTGGCATTAAACTGGTCGGAAGGGAGCTGCTTTTCTTCCAAATTTCCCTGAAGCTGTACACCGATTTTGTCATTTAAAAATCTGTCGCTGATACTTCCTGCAAATTTATAATTATCATAAGATTTGGTTAAATTGGTATAACCGCCATTACCCCAAAAATTATATTTAAGTCCGGGTTCGGCCGTTTTTAAAGTAAGGTTAACCGTTCCGCCCAATGCATTTGCATCCATATCAGGGCGGAGAGTTTTTGATACTTCAACTCCTTTTACCATATTATCGCTAAGCAAACTTAAGTCTATACTTCTATCCTGGTAATTAGTTGAGCTCATCGGCACACCTTCAATTGAGACCTCGTTATACTGCGGCGATAAACCGCGTACAACTACCGCATAAGCTTCACCTGCATTTCTTTCAAGGGAAATACCCGGCAATCTTCCTATTGATTCGGCTATATTTGCATCTGGCAGTTCCTGCATTTTTTCTGCAGATACAACGTTTACTATATTATTAGAAGAAAGCTGTTCATTTATAGCCTGAAGCTGACCGGCAGCCTGAGCCGTTACTGTAACTACTTTACCTTCTATAGCTTCAGCTTCCAGCCTTATATTCACCTGGCTGGTTTTCTTTTCTTCAACTTTAACATTTATTGATGTGCTTTTATAGCCGACATAGGATACAACCAATACGTGACTGCCCGCGGAAACATTATATATTATATAATTTCCATCTAAATCCGAAGCAGCTCCCTGGTTGGTACCCTGGACAATAATATTAGCGCCTACCAAAGTTTCTTTAGATGATTTATCTGTAACAGTACCTTTAATTATTCCCGTTTGTGCGTAGCTGAATGATTGAATCAGTAATAAAGACAGGACTGCCATAGAAATAAGACAACACTTTTTAATTCGGTAGAAATTGAATAACATAAATTCTCCTTTTTTAAAGATGAATTATACTTAGAAAGTTCTTCCTGACACTACATTACAGGTTGTATCTAAAAGAACATTAAATTATTAAAATGCGTATTTAATATAAATGACAGACTAAACATATAAATTCTTACTTAATTAAGTAATTAATTAAGCAATTAAGTAAGTAAAAATAATTTAATTAATCTATATTTCAAACGTTTGTAATATATCATTTCATATTATTATCGTCAAGAAATTATTTACTATACAGGACTTTATAGACACACAGATATTTGCATAGGAGTTAAGTATTTGAGACTTTTTAGGCTATTAAAATCAAATGAACTAGCTGGTAATAAGTGCAAAAGAGGGTAAAAAAAAGCCGGCAGGTATATTCTACCTGCCGGCTAATTATTAGATGAATAATTAATTCAAACTAATTACTTCATGAACATCATTTTCTTAACAGATACAAAATTACCAGCTTCGATACGATAGAAATAAACACCTGAAGCTAATTTTGTTGCATCAAAAGAAACTGAATAACTACCAGCCTGTTTGAAACCATTTACAAGTGAAGCAACTTTTTGTCCAAGAACATTGTAAACTGTCAATGTTACGTTAGATGCTTTTTGTATTGAGTAATTGATAACAGTACTCGGGTTGAACGGGTTAGGATAGTTCTGTGATAGTGAATATGAATTAGGAAGATTACTTCCTTTGCCTGCAACTGCGGTAAGAACAAGATTTGTAATACCAGCAGCTTTTGCTGCAGCATAAACTTTAGCAATATCAGCTTTAGAACTAAAAGCTGCTAAAGCTGCGTCATTCCATATTAAAGAGCCAACAGGTAATTGGTCAATTGTAGATGTAACTGCAGTCTGCCAGAAGTTTTCACCAAGGTCTGTAAATTTGGTAATACCAACCTGAACTCCGGTACCTTCGCCTGTAACTGCATCAGATGGTTTGCCATTTACTAAACCGGGAACAGTAGTTGCTGAATAATCTCCATAAATGAAACCTGAAACTGTTGCATCAGAAGTAATTGTACCTCCGGTAGGGAATCTTGAATCGCCGTATTGATTTTGATTCCAAACTGCCATATCGGTCACTTCCTGTGCTGAAAGTGTAAACATAGCACCAGTTAAAGCAGTGTTAGAAGTAGTAGTATTCTGAACAACCATCTGTCCGCCTTTTGAAGGAGCTTCATTTGCAACAATCGTTGCTGTACGTGCATTCATCCATTCACCCGGCATATTTCCGACAATCCAGGGACCAGCACCGGGACCCCAGTTTAAGTAAGAAGGAATAGCCGTGGTTGTATAACCATTGCTATATGCAGTATTCAATGTGTAAGTACTGTTTGTATAGTATCCTGAAGTAAGTGCCGGATCATCGAAATTGATATTATCGGAAACAAATATAACAATATTGTTAAGGTTACAAGCACTTGTATATGAACTTGAATCTGCACTTGCATAATATTGTTGTTCAACTGTAACTGCAAGCCGAGCAGTTATAGTATCAATATCAATAGTGCTCATGAAAGCCTTATCAGGATCCTGGCCGCTATTTGTTACGTTTGTATCTTCACCAACCCAGTCCTGATTTGTGAAAATATTATTTGTAACAATCAGGTTCATCCAGAATGGTGATAATACCCAATATTTTTTATTATTAATAATAGTATTGTGATTGAAATAAGCAAATTTTGTAGCTTCATTTTGCTGTAAGAATGTTAAACCGCCTGTGGTAATTGTGCAGTTTTCAACCCATAAAGTATCAATAGGATGTTTGCACTGGAATACTCTTGAACCCCACCACTGACCTGCATAGAACAAATTTCTAAAATAACTATTTGTAATTTTGAATTTAGCGCCATTCGGCCATCCGCCAATTGCACCTGATTCGTTTGTAGCATCAAAAAGGTCAATATTGCTGAACTCAAACAAGCTATTATTAATTGTTAGTGATTGAGCTGCTTTATTCTGTGTGCCTAAATAGAAAAGTTCATTCTGTAATGTTCCATCCATTTCCATAACCTGCCAGTGAACGTTCTGTATATTTAAGCTTCCATAAAGAATGTTTGCAGGAACGTCTACACCGCCGCTAGGCTGAATAAGGATAATTGGTAATGTTGATCCGTTGTTAACAGTAACACCAGCGTTAGCCTGATAGTTAGGATCAACTTTATTAACACCGACTATATTCAGAACGCCGGTAGGATTGGTTACATTAATATTAGTTTCCTGATAGTAAACTTCACCATAATAAAGAGCGTAAACTCTATTCGGGTTTACTCTTGCACCACCTGCAGTAGTATCTGCATTTATAGTGCCTTCAAATAGCCCTGCGTTTTGACCGCCAGACATTGTTCCACCAGATATAAATAGGGTATCGCCCGATGTAATAACCTGGGCAAACTGTATACTTGCAATTGTTAAAGTAATTAACAACGAAAGTAGAATTTTTCCTTTCATAACTTTCCTCATTGTTTGTTAAAAAAAAACTAACACATTAAATTAAATCACTTAATTTCTTTTTCCAGCCGCCTCCTTTCAACAATTTATTTTATTTAATATAATAATATAGAAACAAAAAAAACAATTTTTCATACGATTAATTTTTCACTTTTTTTACAAGCTATAACTTGCTCCCAATTGTAATATCCAGCCGTAAGACTGTTCACTTGTCGGTAAGTTACCGGCAGGATAAACTGTAGGAGCTGCACCGCCGCTATTTACAAGAGTGTACGACGGGTGTGTATAATAATAACTATCAATATGAGCGTTTACATTTGTTGCGTTGGCGAATACAGATAAGTTGTTTATTATTTGCTGTTTAAGAGAAATATCCCATAAAGTTACGTCGCCATAATTGTAATTCTCAAGACCGAACCTTGTATCAATACTTGTAACTGTAGTCTTCTGATCTCTGTAAGAAAACCTTGCGCTGAATCCTTTGTAATCCCATCCAAGAATAGCATTATAAGTCGCTTTCGGCTGGTTTTGCAGTGGGCCCTGCACCGTTTGATACTCAAGAGTATCTTTATTTCCAACTTTAGGAGATTTTACCCAAAATGAAGGATATGCCTGATTTGAGCTCATTAATGAAACGTTAAAGTCAAAAACCAATCCGCTCAATACACCCGGAAGATACCAGAAATGCGTCTGCCAGGATAATTCAAGACCCCTTAGATAAGCATGATCCGGATCATTCATTGAGATGGTAGTGGATAGGTTCTGGGCGTTATTTAATTTCTCCCATGATGCATCATAATAACTTGCCGCCGGCAGTCTTGATATAACATCGGCAGGCGCTACAACCGGATAAGGTTCAAATGGAAAAAAGTTCTGCATAGAATAAATAAGATTACTGATATCTTTGAAGAAGAAATTCGCAGAGAATAACCCGATCAAATTGTTAAACCAGGAAGCACCTAAGTCAGCATTCCATGCTGTAGAAGGCCTTAATAACGGGTTGCCTGTAGTTATGGAAGGTCCGTTAATGTATTGAATCAAAGGTGTAATATCTCCATAACTCGGCAGGGACACACTTTGATAAGCCGCCCCCATCACCTGGATATTATCCGTAGCTTTATATTTGATATTAATAGAAGGATACCAGTTTGCAAAACTTCTTTGAGAGCCATACAACGCAGGCGGTACACCGGCAAGGCCGTTTGCATTATTGGTATTTATTTGAATATGATATGCTGAGACATTAGTTATTTCATCCTGGTAACGGGCACCTGGAACGATGGTAAGTAAAGGGCCTAAATTCAATTCACCCATTACATATCCTGCAACTGATTTTTCTCTATCTGTATAGTCCTGGTTAAAATCACTTGGACCGTTATTATAATAAGGATTAGCGCTGAATAGAGACTTATTTGAATAGACATTGTAATACAAATAATTCTGCATGTCTGCTAATTGATAGACATTAAAAGTCGGGCCAATCGGGTAGCCTAAAATACTTGTTCTGTCTCCAGATTTATCAAGCCATGGGAATGCAGGCATACCTTGCTGATCCTGGGAGGTTGTTGACACGTAAGAAGAACCGAGCGCGGTAAGATAGGATGTATAATTAATTATCTGCTGCCGTTTACCCGCACCCGCTCCATATAAGAAATAATCGTAAACCTGGGTTTGAGTGCTTACACGGTCAACATCGTGAAATTTTCCACCGACCGAGAAAGTGCCCGAGAAGTTATCAGAATATGAAAAAGGTATTTTCCAATCAGCTTTTGCATCATATGAATTATCCGTAAGGCCCTGATTTTGAATATACATATTCTGAAGATTTGAACTAGTAGTAGTTGGCAATGTAGTCTGGAAGCCCAGTTGTTCGACTAATGATATAGGTTGCCCATAAATCAATTCTTTAGAAGGAATACTGGTAAGGCCCGTTTGTATAATGTGAAAATATTCCTGGTTTGGTGTTGTTGCATTACTTCTCGTATAAGATATGGATACCGGTAATTCTGTTCCGGCAAATTTAAACAGCGCTTGTAAAGAATGTGTTCTCTGCTGAGTTGTGGTCTGGCCTATATAAAGATCCTGGTCTAATTCATTAGTATTAAATTGAGACTCATAATTTCTTGTTATACTGCTGTCTTTTTTGACATCGAAAAGGTTGAAAAATTTAATATCAACAAAATCAGATGCATAATCCAGTACCAAACTTACACCATAGCGTCTTCTTTTAACATTATTATCTGATAATGTTACGTTATTAGTATTGATATAATATGGATTTCCACTTATATAATTGGAGCCTGAATACTCCGGACTTGAATATCCGGCATTAAACTGGTCCGAAGGAAGTTGCTTTTCCTCTATACTTGCCTGAAAAAGAGCGCCGACTTTATTATTTAAAAACCTGTCGCTAACTGTTCCCGCAAATTTATAATTATTGGTATTGTAACGTAAATCCGTATATGCTCCGTTGCCCCCTAAACTATATTTTAAACCCGGATCTGCTGTTCTTAAAGTTAGATTTACAGTACCTCCCAACGCATCTGCATCCATATCCGGACGTAAAGTTTTAGATACTTCAACTCCTTTTACCATATTATCGCTTAACAAACTTAAATCCACACTACGGTCATAATAGTTTGTTGAAGTCATCGGAACGCCTTCGACCGACACCTGGTTGTATTGAGGAGATAAACCACGTACAACAACAGCATAAGCTTCGCCGGCATTTCTTTCAAGTGATATACCGGGCAATCTGCCTATTGATTCAGCTATATTTGCATCGGGTAGTTCCTGCATTTTTTCTGCAGAAACTACGTTAACAATATTATTTGAAGCCAACTGCTCGTTAATTGCCTGTAACTGCCCTGCAGCCTGTGCAGTTACTGTAACTACTTTACCTTCTATTGCTTCTGCCTCTAACTTAATATTTATTTCATTGGTTTTACCAGCTTCAACTCTAATATTTAATGAAGTACTTTTGTAACCGACATAAGAAATAAGCAGAACATGACTACCGGCAGAAACATTATAGATAATATAATTACCATCAATGTCTGCGGCAGCGCCAAGGTTTGTACCTTGTACTAATATATTTGCGCCTACTAAAGTCTCTTTAGTGGATTTATCTGTAACAGTACCCTTAATTGTTCCGGTTTGTGCGGATGTAAATGATTGGGATACTAATAGAAGTGCAAGAAGAACTATATAAACAAACTTACTCTTGTTTTCATAGTAGAAATTTAGTAGCATAATTTCTCCTCCTCAGAGATAGCATTAATTTAATTATTTTTTAATTTGAAACCTAAATGTTCAAAAATGTAAAAAAACAAAATATTATTAGTTATACCGTTTTTTTAATTAAAAAAATAACCCAAAAACCCAATAATTCTGAAAAATAGGACTTAAACAATAAAACATCTTCAGAATTACTCATAATAAGACGCATATATACTCTCAATAATAGTACCATTATATATAAATTCAAAAAATTATTAAAAAGAAGAATTTGGGACAAAAAAGCATTCCTAACATTATTATTTTAATAAATTATTATACTTATAATAAAACTTAATATCCTCAAATTATCCTTATTAATAAAGTAGATTTATAAAGCACTAAATACAAGTCTCTTTTTGAGATAACAAGTATTCGTTAAAAAAAATAAAGAATGAACCGGAAAAATTAATATTAATGAAAGGCGGGATGAAATTAACCCCGCCCTTCAGCCAAAAACTACTTTAGAAGCATCATTTTAAATGATTTAACATAACTGCCGGCAGTAATTTTGTATACATACACACCGCTTGCAAATTTAGACGCATTAAATGAAACCGAATATGAACCGCCAGCCTGTTTTTCATTATTAACTAATGTTGCAACTTCTCTGCCCAGTATATCATAAACTTTAAGCGTCACATTTAATTCACCCGGTAAATCATAGTTTATAATAGTGGATGGATTAAAAGGATTTGGATAATTATTATATAACTTGAATTGTTTTACTACATTGTTATTTTTTTGAATGCCCGTTACAAGCTCACCGGTACGGCTGATTCCATAGAATGTAAGATTATCAAAATAGATTTCACCCGTCCAGCTTGTAGTATCACCCGGGTAATAAACCTGTACGGCAATTGTAGCCGGCTTGGCAGGATTCACGGCACCGGACAATACAAGAGAATCAAGATTAAGAGAAAGCGTATTCCACTGATCAACTTTTAATGCACTGTTGTTAAGCTTTTGTTCGACCTGAATCCATTTATTACCTGTTGCCGGACCGTCAATGGCAAAATCAACCAATGCCCCCAATGTAGTTTTAGCAAAGTAAGCGCTAAAAGTAACTTGAGTTGCAAATTTACTGCTGTTTGTTTGGTCTAGTAATGAAACCGAGTCACGCTCAAACAATAATTTAGATACTTTTGGAAAATCCACCCATGCCTGAAGAACATATGTTCCGTTTCCGGCTGTAGTATCTTTAACCCTTGTTAAAGTTTGCCAGGTCGAACCTGTCGGGAAAAAGAATGATTGAATTCCGTTAGCTGCATTTTCAAAGTCCGCAGCTACCCATGAAGCTGTTGGAGCGGCAACGACAGAATCGATAAACTGTACACTCCTGACAAAGATTGAACCCGACCATGTAGTTGTTCCACCAGCCTGGATTCCGAATTTACCAAGTGAATATTTTGTTGCATTGAAGGAACTGCCTGAGACAGTATCGGCTATTGTTGCTTCAGATAAATCAAAGTATAATGGAAACCAGACATTTTTGGGGATCACGTTTCCATTATAGGTTGTTATACCTCTAGGTCCGGGCCAGTTCCATTGGTTGTTATCCTGTGCCCATGTTTGAAGCCAAGCAGTATCAGGAAAAGTTTTATCCACATAAACCCAGCAAACCATAAAATTTTGATTTACAGCACTATAAGCCGTGCCGGGCTGTATTCCTAAAGCGGCACCATTTCCCGCTGATCCAGAACCGTTAATAAGTTTCCATTGTAGTACACCCGTACTGTCGCCAACTGTAGTATCGGCATAAAATACGGTATCAATCCATCCGTTTTGCCATGGCATACCAAAGCCTTGGGCACCTGAAGAGAAATTTGCGTAAGTAGTTGGAACTGCACCTTCAAGTGAAACATTATCTACGTAAACAACACCTTTCCAAATTACAGTACTGTCTTTTGCATTTTTCCATTGGATACCAATATTTCCCAAAACATGCCCATTGGTAAGACCGTCATTTGCGGGATCTGCGATACTTGAATCTAAAATAGCTGCGGATATAGGATACCAAGTACCCTTGGGGATATCCTTTGCATAATAATCATATTCATTCCAGGTCCAATTTCCATTTGCCTGCCACCATAATCCGAATATAAGGCTGTCGGGAATACTGCTGTTTAAGGGAATATAGATCCAATATGTAAGCTGATGGGCTCCTTTAGGATCCAGAGTTGATTGATTTATAATAGCGTTAAGAGTATTAACTCCTTTAAGATCAAAAGCAACGGCCATTACACCTTTACTTTTACCGGTAGGATCTGAAGTTTGATAAATGCTGTCGGTCAGAGTTCCCCATTTAGCATCCTTAAATATCCCGAGACTACCGGATGTTTCAAAGTTATCTAATAACTGTGCACCTGCATAATTTGTAAATAAAAATAATCCCAATACAAAAAGTATAACTTTTTTCATAGTTCCTCCCTAAAAATATAAAGTGATAAACTAATTATAAATATTGCAGCATGGCATAGGTGAGACATATTAAATCGAAAGACAACAAAATTACCTGAGCAAATAAATTTTCTCATATTATAATTTTGACAGTATAAATTATTTCAATAATTTTTTTTATCAGCTAATAATATCTTTTTTTCTTTTAAACCAAAAGGCAAAAACTTATTTTCTATAAAACCGAAACTTATACCCGATGCATAAGCATACCAAAAAATCCGGCTGTAATTGCATATGCACCGGATAAAAATCAGTCTTATGCAATACAAAAGTTTTAATAAAACCAGACAACTGTAAATTATAAAAATATTTTAAATTTCAAAAGGAATATTAAGTTTATTTTTACTTTACATTTTTCTTGTCTAATAAACGCGTACCCGGATTATCCGTATACGAATTGATAATATTAAATTTTTTCCCGTTTTCCATTGAGATTGCAGCCAGGTTTTTACCGGAGGGAGAGGGGTTAATTCTGCAACCGTCTATCAATACATTTTCAAAGCCGTTAAATTCAAGGCCGTTGGTAAAATACTGTTCGTTAACATTATCCCATTTAATTTCCACATTGTGTAATTGTATATTCTGAACATTCTCCGCATAAAAAGCCGGTATATCATGGCTGAACAAAGTGAACTTCGGATCAAGAGCCGGGCGCAGATCAAAATTACCCCCGCATGTGGCATTTTTAGGGCTGTCTTTAATATAAAGGGTCATATCCCGGAAGGTAATATTTTCTATTTTTCCTTCTTTGGAGCTATATAGAAGAATTCCCGCTTCACTTTTAGCAATTATACTTTCAAATTTAATATTGCTAATATGGCCGACCGGCGTTTTTTCTTTACCGCGTATTACGGATAAATGAATTGGTTCACCGTTTCCCCACCAGTCACCGGTATGCAGCCGGGTTTCTATAATAATATTGGAGAAAGTCATATCTTCAATTGAAGCGGAATCTCTCACGCAAAGATTTATTCCCCGGTTCGAATTTGTAATTACAATATTATTGAACGTATAATTCCGCATGTAATTTTGGTCCCACCCGCCAATACGTATTCCGCTTGACCTTGAAACAATTGTGCAGTTAGTTATAGTTACATTCTTAGAATCATGAAGTATATTATTGAAACCCGGAGTATCAAAATGATGCGAATAGCCAACTACAACAATACCGTCGTCCCCTGTCCTGATATCACAATCTGACATTTGGATATTACTGCATGATGTAAAATCAATGCCGTCATTATTTGGTACCATCAGATTATTCCATATTCTTACGCCGTATACAATCGCTCCGTCACAGTCAGCCAGATGTATTGTCCAGAAGGCTGCATTTGAGAATACGGTGTTTCTGATAGTAACATTACGGCAGTTGGAAAATATTACCATCTGGTTTGGCCTGTCGTCTGCCGGAACCAAAGGGCCGTCACCAAGCCCGGAGGTTACTTCCCTGAAATGGTTTTTCTGCCTCGTAAATCTTATACTTGCAGTATCCATTACCTTTGAATGATTAACATCCATAAAAGAATCGCCGTTCCCGTCAATATCACCTTCGCCCGTTATTGAGATGTTTTCGGAATTTTCCGTATATATCAGCCCGACTTTTTTGTTATTAAGATAATAATCGGATACCTTATCACTTCCTTTAAAAATTGCACCGCGTTCAATGTGCAGATCAATATTGCTGAACAATTGAATAGTGCCGGATATAAAAGTTCCCTGAGGAACCAGAACCGTACCGCCGCCGTTATCCCTGCATTTATCAATTGCCTTCTGAATGGCTTGTGTATTAATGGTTTTTCCATCTCCTACTGCACCGAAACTTTTTATATCATAAGTTCCTGCTTTTAATAAGGGCACCGATATAAAGGCAATTGCAATAAGAAGTATAAATATTTTTTTTATGTATCTATTCATGTTTGTCAACTCAATTAATAAAAATTAAGGAAAATTGTCAGAATTTGTCTAATCTTTCCTGAATAACATATTGCCAGGGATAACTTGTTTTTGCAACCCTTTGCCTTCAATACTTACATCAAGAGCCATCCCGCCGCCCTGCTGAAAGTATGATACTTCGATGCGGTGGAATCCTTCTTTTAATACGGCTATGCCGGAATTTTCCAAGGGAGCATGAATGCCGTCATTAATAATAACCGGTTTATCATCAATCAATAAAATTGAACCGTCGTCGGAATTCAAATAAAAAGTATAAACACCGTTTTCAGGTATTTTCAAATACCCTGTATATTTAACCCCGAAATTTATACCGGAATTTTTATCAGGCAAAATGAAATTTGGAAGAACACCATTTGCAACGGGAGCAAGTTTGTCAAAATCAGGAAGTATAACCCAGTTTCCCTCATAGTAATGATAATTTATCCCGGGTTTAGGATTTTTCAGCTCAACTACATTATTCATTTCAAAAGTGCCAGTTACTTCAAGAACAACAACTGACATCGGCGGCATATTAACAACTAATTGGTTACCCGATAATTTAAAATCAGAAAAGATTTTGGGAGTTATTGCGGAAGGATTATCAAAGGTATTAAGTGCATTCATTTTATCTGCAGTTAATATGTTCCCGGTCAATTTATCCGCTTTAAATTTTAATAAATCGCATATAACGCTTTCACCAGATCCGGGATTAATGTTGCATAAGGATATATGCATCCTTCCGTTTCCATCAATTGAGGCCGAACAATTTATTGCCGGAAGTTTTTCGCCCCCGTAAGAATATATACCCGCATTATCAACAGCATTTACTTTCACGGGCACCTGCATTGCATCCTGGTGTACCTTAAATAAATCAAAGACATAATAAGTCGGAGTAAGTACCATCTTATCATCTTTTGTTAATATCATAGCTTGCAAAACATTTACCATCTGCGCAATGTTTGCCATTCTTACCCTGTCGCAATGATTATTGAATATATTAAGATTGCATGCAGCAGCTATCGCGTCCCTCATCGTATTCTGCTGGAATAAAAATCCGGGGTTTGTTCCCGGTTCAACTTTAAACCATGTTCCCCACTCATCTACAATTAAAGCAACTCTTTTATAATGATCATATTTATCCATCACAGCGGAATGTTTTGCAATATATTTATCAATCTTCAAAGTTTTATCCATAATATCAAACCAGCCTGACTCATCAAAATCGGCTGCAGTTTTCCCGTTTGCAAAAGAATAGTAATGTAAGGAGAGGCCGTCGATATAAGCCCCGGCATTTTTCATCATTACGTCAGTCCAGTTATAATCATTGTCACTGGCGCCTGAAGCAATTTTAAATACTTTATTGTTTCCGTAATTTTTTATGAATGTTCCGTATCTTCTAACCTGGTCCGCATAATATTCCGGAGGCATATTGCCGCCGCAGCCCCAGCTTTCATTTCCAATTCCCCAATATTTTACATCCCACGACGTATCCCTTCCATTCTTTTTACGGAGTTCCGTCATTGGACTCACATTATCGGAATTTACATATTCCACCCACTGTGATAGTTCCTGGACAGTACCGCTTCCCACATTGCCGGTAATGTATGGTGCGCATCCAACAAGGCTGCAGAATTCCAAAAATTCATGCGTACCGAAACTATTATCCTCAGTTACACCTCCCCAGTTTGTATTAATCATTTTAGGCCTTTCACTTGCGGGGCCGACTCCGTCTTTCCAATGGTACTCATCGGCAAAGCAACCGCCGGGCCATCGTAACACCGGCACTTTAATTTCTTTCAACGCATCAATAACATCTTTCCTTATACCATTGATATTAGGGATTGTGGAATTTTTACCTACCCAAATTCCGCCATATATGCCGTGCCCCAAATGTTCGGAAAATTGACCGTAAATATTTTTATCAATTTTGTTCTGTAGGCCGGCAGCATCTATTGTAACCTGCACATCACCGGACTGTGCTGCCAGTTCAATAGAAAGGAAAAGAAATATTAATAAACCCAGTATAAAATTTTTCATATAAAATTACCCTATTTAATTATGCAACGAAAGTTATTCAAAAAGTATACAGTATAAATATCGTTTATATTCTTGTTAGCCGAGTGATAAAAAAATATTATTATAATCAATTTTATTTATTTAAAAACATTTTAAGACCTTTATACAAGGTTGGCCACCAAACAGTAAAATGATTGGTATTTGGAATAACTTCATACTCGAAATGAAAATTTTTATAACTATGAGCATTTATTGCATTAACAATTGTGTTAAATGAATTAATAAAATCGGATACTTCCAAACCGCCAACAGTTTCGTACAAATTAATAGGAAGTTCCTTACAGCTTTCCCAAAGAAGTTTTTCATTATCCAAAAGGTTTACATGTGGATATGGAGGATTTAAAGCGGCGCTGGCACAAATATAATTTTTAAACAAACCGCCCTGCTTTACATGTTCTGTAAATGCATATATTAAAAAATGCCCGCCGTATGAAGACCCCCATAATGTTCTGTTTCTTTTATCAACTCTATATTTATTTTCGACAAAAGACATTACCTCTTCTTTTAAACACTGAATAAATTTTGATGAATTTATTACGAGATCTCTCACGCGTATCGAGTCAAATTTATAGTCGGCCGGGTAGCCTATGCCGACAACAATCACTTCAGGTATCTCTTTATTATCGCTCATTTGATGAATGGAATCATGTTCTGTCGTACGCCAATAGCCATCAGTCATATATACGACAGGATAAAAACTACCGGGCGTATAATTATAACTTGCAGGTAAACTCACATCAATTTTTATACTATCGCCTACAAACTTAGAGATAAAAGTTGTATCGATAATTTTTTCAACCGGTATTTGTGTTTTATTAATCGTTCCGGTTTTTTTATTATAGTCTATATTTTTTGATCCGGGGTTAATATTCATAAAGCCGGCTACTAAATAAGATAATATCAAAAAAATTATTCTTTTCATAAGCTCCCAGATGAATGTTTATTATTTTGAATAGTTCCACCAGCATTCATCATGAAGCAGCTTACCGTTAAAAGCTGCAACGGCTTTAACGGAGTTTGAGCCTTCATTCAATTTTACACCGTTCCATATAAAACGGTGGTCCTCAGATTTTAACTTCCCTAACGACTTATCATTAACGAATAGTTCTAATTCTTCCGAATTGCAATAAACTTTAACACTGATTTCGGAAGTATCTCTTTTAGTAAATCTTTTGCCTGTTATATAAACCAAAGGTTCGGGATTCCAATTAACTTTGTACCAATAATAAGAATCTTTTTTTGTTGTATGGTCCTGTTCAATAATTCCTTTATCATTTATCCCGGCTCTGAATCCTTCACTCCTGTGGCCAGAAGAAAAGTCAAAACCGTTCCAGATTGTCGAAAACCATATATACGGTCTTTCCTGAATTATTTTCCACGTGACTTCGTGGTAATCAACCTGATATTCTTCAGGATGCCAGTGGCTGTATATTTCGGGTTCAGCCGCAGCTTCTTCATGCTGAAAAATACTTCCGCCCGCGCCGTATTCGCTTATGCCTATGGCTCTTCCGGGATGCAGTTTATGCCAGTCATCCAGGTATTTTCCGAATTCCGGTGTTTTTCCATAATACCAGCCAAAATATTTATTTAAGCCCAGTACATCGGTTACGAAAGCGGTTGGCTGGTCATTATCATTTGCAGCAGAAGTAGTATAGCGGGTTGGATCTTCTTTTTTGGCAAGTTCATTTAATTCTTTTACCAAAGCTAAAGGATCGGGCCCCTTAACCAAATGTATCTCGTTAAAGATACTCCAGAAAAAAATGGAAGGATGATTATAATTTTGCCTTATCAATTCTTTTAACTGCTGCTTACAATTATCAGCAAATGAAGTTTCATTGCTAATACAGTCAACAAGGGGTAATTCAGTCCAAACCACGATACCGTTTTTGTCGCATAATTCATATTCTTTCTCTGCATGCTGGTAATGAGCCATTCTTACTATTGTTGCGCCTATATCCATCAGACAATTTACTTCTTCTTCCCTATCCGCATCGGATAATGCACGCCCTTTATTCACCTTATCTTCATGCATACAAAAGCCATGCAGCTTATAAGGTTTACCGTTCAGTAAAAATCCCTTTTCCGGATCAACTTTATAATAACGCAATCCCATCGGCTGCTCAACCCGGTCTATCAGTTTATTTTCCCTGTAGACGGAGAAAACAATCTTGTATAAATAAGGATCTATTCTGCCATTCCATAGATGCGGGTCAGCTATTGAAAGATCTTTCTTAAAATCCAAAGTGCCTGACGGGAAAAGTTCTACATTATCAGATGATTCTTTTACTATTTTGCCTTCACTATTATATATCACCGTTTCTACGGAAATTTTCCGGAGTTCTTTGGAATCATTCGTTAATTTCGCGGTTAGAGAGATATCGGCATTTTTATTGTCCACCTTATTCTGGCTGATATATATACCCGGGGAAGAATAATCCAAACAAGAAACATGAATGCTATCGGTTATAATTAATTTTACAAAACGGTTTAGGCCTCCTCCCATTGTAAAGTCGCCGTCAAGCGGTGCAAATTGAAAATCTTTGGAATCCTTATATGAAGTATTATCTACTTTTACCGAAATAATATTAATCTCGCCGGTTTTTAACAGTCCAGTTACATCAAAAGTGAATGAGGCATAACCGCCTATATGTTGGCCGGCAAATATACCATTGATATATACATCGGCTATCAAATTTGCAGCGCCGAATTTAATGAATATCTTCTTCCCGGCATATTCTTTGGAAACTTTAAAAGTTTTCCTATACCATGCAGGCCCGCGGTAATAATTACTTCCGTCCTGACCGTCAAGATTATTCCAGCTATAAGGCAGATTAACCTTCTCCCAGTTCGAATCATCAAATGCAATATTGCCCGCACCGGTTACATTACCTTTTGTAAATTTCCAGTTGTCGTTAATTAAAACTTCAACCCTGGATGCACCTGAACTTAAATTTGCATTCATAATCGTAAAAAAAATTGATATAAAAATTTTTTTTATAAAAGCTTTTTTAAATATAAAATTAAAGTTGTTCATAAGTAAACCATTAATTGATAAAGCAAAACGGTTAAATATTTTAAAAAATCTCAGAGAGAAAAAATCAAGCCGGACAATGTGCCCGGCCAGCATTAAAATTAAACAAAATTTTATTTTACATTGCCCCGTACGGCGTCTTTATAAAATTGACCGCCACCGGTTAATTTATAATTTTTCCATGATTCAAACATAGGCGGTCCCCAGTCCGGATCAAATACCCACCAAACCCAGCTTATACTTCTTTCTTCGAGAAAATTTATAATAGCTTTTCCATAAGCTCCATTATCATTAATAGAACCATCTCCAAGAGTAAAGCCGAGTTCCGTTGCAATTAGAGGATAAGTGCCGGCCGCAAAACCAAAATTTTCTTCCCATTTGGGTTCATACGGGGGGGTGCGCTTATGGGGATAAGGATGTACTACATACCCGATCCCTTCTGCATTAATAGGCTCCAGATTTAAAGGTGTTAAATCGTAAGCCCAATCAAATCCAGCGACCAAAGGAATTTTTGTTTTATCGTAAGCCTTAACCAAGTGAATTAAATCTTCATTTATTTTTTTCCAATCACTCCATGAACAGGTCCCCAGCTTTCCATTGAACACTGTAGGTTCATTGAAAAGCTCATAAAAAACCACTGTATTGTTGCCGGCAAAATGAGTTGCAATGGTTCGCCAGAATTGAAATGTTTCATCAATCGAGGTAATATACATAGGATCCTGGAAAAGGCCTTCCTTTAGATTACCTATTGAATGCCAGTCGATAATAACATACATACGGAGTTCTGTTGACCATTCAACCGCCTGGTCCAATAACTTTAAGTATTTTTCAGGAGTCCTTTCCCGCCACGCAGCCGGGTGGACAGGGATGCGGATAAACATGGTACCAAGTTCATTGATTTTTATAAAAAGCGCCTTGTTCCAGTGTCCCTGTTTTGCTATTTTGTCAGGATCGGCAATTGAAAGCCCCCTGAACAATATAGTATCGCCTTTAGCATTTACAAACCTGTTTCCTTTAACGCTTATAAGCGGTAAATCTTTGGCAGTTTTACTGTTCAAAGGGCCGGGAAATCTTTCGCTCCACTTATCAAAAATTTGCTGGGCTAACAATGTTTGACTTACCAGTAATGATGCGGTGATCATAAAAAAGAAAACTAATAACCTATTCACTTCATTTCCTTTTATAGTATATGAATTTGAAGAATTCGTAATTTTATAATTAAGAAGATTTGTATTCATATTTAGCTCTTATATATTTAAATTTATTTTATTACTTAAAAAATATTTACAGCACCCGCACAACCAGGGACTATTTATAAAATTTAAAACATATAACCAGAAAATTAATTTATTACTATTTAAAGTGTTTATAAATTTATTTCAGCTTTATATCCAGATGCACGTGTTTAGAATTTTTAGTTAAAGGAATATTTATTGTTACCAATCCATTTGAAAAGTTAAATGGAATAGCTTTGCCGTCAGCGGCTGCTGAAACAGGCATGCTGTTTACATAGGCAGCAAATTCTCCTCCTTCATACAACACTACTTTTATTTCATTCCCGTTAATTTTTGAATTTAATATTGCAGCCGGAGCATTATATTTATTCACCAGCCCAATAACTGCGTTGTTCTTAACCAAAGGGATTATGTAAAAAAGTTTATAACCGAATCCGTTCAAAGTAACAGGGATTTCATCATCCCTGCCTGCAACTTTTACCGTTTTACCAAAGTATTCATAAACAACAAATTTATCGCCTTTTATATTATGAACATCCAAGGGTTTGAAATATCCTTTAATTTCATTTGAATCGGCACAATTCCAAATTCCAAGCAAACCGGCATTGCCGTCCATCGAGAAAGCCTTAAATGGTTTAATCTGTCTAACCTGGAACAAACAATCCTCAACCGGCAGCAAAGGTTTGCCCGATCTTAAAATTTTACCATCACTATATACCAGAGGTGAAAGCACATCAAAATTATGTTCCCCTGTTTTATCGGTAATATAAACCGGTCCGTTATTTATAGCCCTTGCTAAAGCATGGTATCCGGCATTAGGATTTATTGATTCGAACATATCAAAATCACAATAAACCATTTGAGAAAAATAAAGCGAGTTATAAATTGCCTGCTGTATGTGCTCAGCGGCTTTTTCCATCCAAAAATTAAGTGTATGTCCTTTCTCGAAAGCCGGAGAATAATCATCTTCCGAACGGGCAACCGCTGTGGTGCCAAAGTTAAGATAAGCATCGGGAGTCATATCCATGCAATTAATAAGTGCGTTTTTAAAATACTTTTCTACCGAGGTATTTAACTCTTCATGGTACTTTTCCGCACCTGTAAAGACAGGGAAGTTATTTACTGCAATTCTTTCGGTTATTAATTGGTTGTCAACTTTAATAAAAGTGAATCCCTCATTTTTCAGGTATTTATGTAAGTCCGTATAAAACCTATTTATAGACGCGGCAAACGGAGAAATAAAGTAACAGGTCCTTAAATCAGAGCTATCAATATCAGGCCGGATTTTTTCTTTCCATGAGATAAGATCTTTTTTATATTTCCTGCCTAATTCCGAATCCGGGTTGATGCCCTGCCAGTAACCGTTAAATGCATGCCAGACTCCAACATCGGCTAAATTATATTCTCTTTTAAGCTTGTCTATAACAGGTTTAAACCCACCGGGAAATTTCATTCTATCCGGATAAAATGAGTTCAATTTGGTGTCGGAATTATTAAACCATCCATCGTCAACAAGGAACCACTTTACAGGAAAATTGGCAGTTTTAAAATCCTTTGCCGCATTCAGAAGAAATTCTGCATTTAAATTTCGACCTTCGTCAGAACCGTTCCAGGTACACCAGCCAATATTTTCCAGCACTTTAGGAAATTTTTTTGATTCGACAAGATTATCCCTTTTGCCAATTTCCTTCAGCCCTTCATAATAAAGCGAAGCAAACAATTGATAAGGATCATTTCCAAAACCGACAGCCATTTGCGGAATCTTGTTTTTATATACACTATCTAAATAACAAACCGACTTAGACCCGAACATTCCGTGTTCACGACCCAGAGTTGTACGATAGCCTTTACCAGATAAAGGCACTGCCGCTCCGTAAGTACCGTCATCATATTGCCAATAAAAAAATTGGATGTCATGATCTTCCAATTGATTTATACTGTCTATCCTTAATGGTTTCGTCCAGGAATTCCATGGCCCGTATCTCCAGAGCATCACACCTTTATTAAAACCCGGGATCTGCTCAAATAAAAATCCTAAGAAATCCTGCCCATTGCCCGATTGATTTTTATTCGGCGAGAGGAAGAAGGTAGCAACGGGTGAAAATGAAGATTTTTTTACTTTGATAATTACCGGCCGGAGTTTAATGCTCTTATCACCGCTAAAGAAGGAATAGTCCCCATTTTTTTCTTTAATTTTAGCAACATTGAAATCCTTTGACTGGAGCAGAAACTGACCGCCCCGGAGCCGTATTTTTCCGCCATAATACACATCTATTTTATTTCCGGAAGGTTTAATTAAAAGCTGTTTCCCGTTGCCGAAATCTTCAGAAAAAATTATCGAGGCAACACAAAAACAAAATATAAGACAGCTTATTTTCATTTAAATAAACCATCCGGAAAAAGAATTATATATTTCCAAATCATTAAAAATTTAAGTGAACAAAATATCATTCATCCCAATTGTCTGTTTTAAAAGTTGAAGCAGGAAGTTGTTCTTTATTAAATAACGTTGCTTCACCTTCGTTGTTCCATTCATACCTGACCGCGGCAGGTTTCTTAACTTCCGGGCTGGACACAATTAATTTTTTCCCATCAATTTTAACTTCCGCTTTAAAAAACTTTTTATCTTTCCCGGCTATCAGGAAGTTTGTTTCTCCGCCGGATTCTTTAAATATTAATCCCTTGCCGGCTTCATCGAATGAAAGTACTGCTTTATTCTTTAGAATTTTTATGGATTTATACAACGGGCCCGAGTAAATAATTTTTTTATTATAATTTTTTGCAAGCGCCCATAACGCAAGCCTTTTACCAACATCCTGTTTATCAGGCGGATGAATATTTTTTACTGTAGCAATATCCAATGTTACTGCCATTCCTGTATTCGGTACTGAAAGCGTTAAAAACTGCGCTTCCCTTATTATATAGGATCTTGCAGATTCTCCATAATCAAAGGGAGCTATCTGTACAAAATAAAATGAAAAATCTCCTTCTCCCCAATTATCTCTCCAGTTCTTTATCATCAATGGAAACAAAATTTTATAGTTATCCGGCTGGCCGACGTTTGTCTCTCCCTGGTACCATAACGAACCCCTTATTCCGTAAGAGACCAGAGGGGCTATCATGCCGTTATACAGCATAGTAGGCGTGTTGGGCGAAATATCAATTGATGATTTTGGCCTTGAGTTGAACTCCTGGCCCTCAACTTTATACACATAAAATTTATCGCTTATAAATTCTGCAGTGGGTAAATATTTCCAATCGCCGGCGAGAGAAATATTTTCTTCGCTGCCTTTAGGATGAATTTTCATCTTAACATTATTACCCCAAATACCGCCGCCGCCGCCAATATCCATAACTCTTACTGCTATTGACAGGACAGAATCTTTGACAAGTTCTTTTGGAACATCATAAACTCTTGGCTGCTGCCAAAATCCGTTCTTTTCAATTCCACCGATTAAAGTGCCGTTTACATAAGACCTATCCATATCATCTACTGGTCCAAGCTCAACAACAAGATCCTTCCCGATCCATTCTTTCGGGATTTCAACCTTTTTTCTGAACCAGACTATACCATCAAAATTCCCAATTGCAGCGCTTTCCCAGTAAACCGGAAGTTTCATTGTTTTCCAGTTTTCATCGTTAAATTCAGGTTTAGAGCAGGAGCTGTCGTCGAATTCCAGGTTTTCCCATTTATGTTCAACATCCTTAGAACTAACATCAATAACCGGGTGGCTGTGTATCCAGTCAATTAACTTTTTAACTTCGGTATCCATAGATGCAATTTTTTCTATGACGGGTTTATACTGATCAAGCTTTCCAAGGTATTCTCTGCTAATCCATGCCTCAATAGGAGTGCCGCCCCAGGGTGAGCTTATAAGACCTACGGGCACCTTAATATTTTTATATATTTCTCTTCCGAAAAAATAACCGGCAGCGCTGAATTTAGCCGCTGTCTGAGAGTCGCACTCCGTCCATTTCCCTGCACAATTAAATTCAGGTTTATTTGAAACGGCTCTTGTAACGTTAAATAACCTGATATCCGGATAATTTGCATTCTTAATTTCTTCGGCCGAATTTTGAATTACACTTTGCGGAGGCCAGCCTTCAAGAGGCATTTCCATGTTTGATTGTCCGGAACACAGCCATACTTCACCGAGCATAACATTTTTATAGACAATGGTTGAATCGCCGATTTTAACTTTTACTTCATACGGCCCGCCTGCTTTTAAAGTTTTTATTTTAGTTTTCCATAGTCCGTCATCATTTACTTTAGTTTTTGCAGACGCATTCCAGCTTCCATTAATAAAAACACTATCGCCCGGCCTGGCCTTTCCCCAAAACTGAACGTTAGATTTTTGCTGGAGAACCATATTATCTGAAAAGATTGAAGGCATTACAACAGCATCAGATTTTGAATCAGCCATTGCTGCCCCTATCATTGCTAAAAACAAAATGACAAGTTTCATATAAGTCCTTATTAAAGAATTGAAAAAAACATATTATTAATATAAAAAGTTCCGATATCAAATTTCACCAAAATTTTTATAATCGATTTCATATCCGGAGATTGATTAAAAATTATCAGCAAAAATTAGATTCACCCTAACACTGCTTCCCGGAAGGATTAAATCTCCCAAGAGACTAATATTGACCTGAATTAAAGCTTTAGGAAAATTTCAGCTTATAAGGAGTTTTTTAATTATTTCCAATCATTGAACCGTAATTATATCAGGATCAGGCTGCTCAATTTTTGAATAAATAATTTCCACCCTGCTTAATTGTGCTTCACCGTTATATTTTATTTTCAGGAACCTGCTATGAGGCGGAAATTCCGTACAGGTGTATACTCCAAAATTAAAAAACCCGTAAAAATTTTTATAAGGCGGAAATGTTTCGATTTTGGCCGCTAAAAGTTTCGGGGTATCCTTTCCAGGCGTAAGGCTGCTTAAAGAATCAGATGCGTAAAATTCAAGCCCGCTCTGGCAGCTTGTTAAGAATACTTCAACTTTAATTGAATCCATGGGCTCCGGTATTTGATATATTATATATGAATCTTTATCGCCTTTCAGCCTGCTGTTGTCTTCTTTAGCCTTAACCATATTCTGGTACCTTACAAATTCCAGATTTCCACTTCTTTGGACAAAATTGGTTGAGTCCGTAAACTCATCAATAAATTTTTTGTAGGTAACATCTACGGGGCCGAATTCATTAGAGGGCGCTGATGCCCCGGAAGAATTTTCTGCTATTACCCTGTAGAAATAACTTTTGCCAAGTTCTGCGGTACGGTCATCATATAATGGCCGGAATATTACGGCAGCATCGGAAACGTTATCTGCAATTGTTTCCCAGTTTTTAAGGTTTGCTGTTTTTCTTTGTATAGCATACGAAGAAGCGCCTGTTGAGCCCAGCCATGAAATATCGTAAACGTCGGGAATATTTTGTATGCAGGGCGGATCAGGTACAGGTAACGGGGGCATTGGTTCTCCATCGATCCTATAAGCGCTAAGCCTCATAAAATCCATTATCTCTTTTTCATGGTAGCTGCTGCCAGACTCAAATCCGGGAAATCTGTAAGAGCCTACACCGTAATTTTCGCCGTGTTGATAGAAGCCTCCGTTTCTATTATGAAATCTCATACTCCATATAAGTATTCCCGAAATATTATTATTGATAACTGTATCAACAATAGTTTTTGCATCCTGGAGATTCCTGTAACCGAATTCACCCACAAAATAAGGTTTCTTGCCCTTTGTAATTTCCCTATTTTTTAAAACATCCGGTATTGCCTGTTCTATCGGAGAATAATAATGCGTGGATAAAACATCAAAATTAGGGTTGTCAACTTCCTGCTGAGTAAGTAATGATGCATGCGTTCCTTCAAGTACTAAATGATTTTTATCTATACTCTTTACATAAGCTGCTATTTCATCCTGCCATGAATACGGGGCATGTAATTCATTTCCGGTTTCCCACCCAAGTATGGCTTTATCATCTTTGTAAAGTACACCCGTGCAGGTATTTTTCCTGTTCAGTAAAAAACTGATTGTTTTTTTAAAGTCCGAAATCAACTGTGGATCGGTCCAGAATTCGTCTGCAGTTTTACCTCTGAAAGCCGCGTATTCCGCTCTTCCACCCCACCACCACCAGTTGTCAACAAATGCTATAGTTAACCTTACGCCTTCTTCATTTGCAATTTGAAGTACTTTATCCAAAGTTCTAAATGCTCTTTCATTAAATTTACCCGGGCCCTCCACATGCCTGATAATATTTTTCGATTCCCCCTCCCTGCGGACTGAAAGCGTGTAAACCCTGGCAACTTTTCCGCCGTCCATCTTTATTGCTTTTAACGCATCTCTTATTTCAAATTCTGTGGGGAGGCGCCAGGGACTAGGTGAATCAAATTGGAAATAATCTTCTATGTAATGAAGGTTAGGAATATTGTAGGAAACAAATCTTAATTCCCGGCCGCCGTCCATTAATTTATCTGCTTTTGTTGTTATAAAATTTTCAAACCGGGCGGATGTTCCGCATTGAATCAATAGAATACAAGCTGTTGCTGCTACTAGTTGAAATGCTCTTCTCATTAAATAATTTCCTAAATAATTTTCGTTGTTTACTACAAAAGAAGTTTAATCAAATGTAAACTTTACAATAACTGGCAATTAAGTCAAACATTATGCCGGGCTATTTACTGAACGTAATTTTTAATTATTGTATAAATACCCCGGATAACGTTAAAAAAGTCGAAAAATCTTTCCCTGATATTAAAATGGCTTGTTTTAATGTTATCATTTTAATAAAACTATATCATAATTGTAAAACATTCCTTACAAAAACCTTCCAGAACAAACAAAATAATTAGCACACAATTTGCATAATTAACCAGAAATAAAATTTACATTACTTAGGAGAAAAATGCTATCTTTTAAAAAAAATGCTAATAATTCAACTGATGAAAAAATAATTTTTAATGAAATGCTTGAGGCCGTCCGTGAAAACCTATTTGATAAATGGTACCCGCTTGCCATAGACAAAGAAAACGGAGGATATTATACCGATATTACATATAATTTTGAAATCGATCCGGAACAACATAAAATGATAGTGACGCAGGGCCGTCAAATTTGGACGGCGTCTAAGGCTGCAATTATGTTTGACAATAATATTTATGGTGAAGTAGCCAGGCATGGCCATCCATCTTTAAAAAAATTAATGTGGGATAATAAAACCGGCGGATTTTACCAGATGAGGGACCCAAACGGACAGCAAAGCGATTACCTCGGTTTCCGGGACGAAAAAAGAACTTACGGAAATGCATTTGCAATTTATGGCCTTGCCGCCCTTTATGAGTTTACCAAAGACCAGGATGTGCTTGAGTTTGCGAAAAAAGCATTTAACTGGATTGAAGACAGAGCTTTTGACCCGAAGCTTAAAGGCTATTTCCAATTCATTGATGATGAAGGCCGACCATTCAATAAAGAAAGCACATATAAAACCCAGGCATATGATGCAATAGAACTTGGATATAAGGATCAGAATTCATCGATTCATCTACTGGAAGCGTATACGGAATTATATCATGTATGGAAAGATGAAAAACTTAAGAAGCAGCTTACCGGGCTATTAATTTTAATCCGGGATGTAATTACAACGCCCAAAGGCCATATGAATCTCTTCTTTTACAATGATTGGACGCCAGTTTCTTTCAAATCCGCTACTAAAGAAGTAAGAGAAAAAAATTACCGTCTGGATCATGTTTCTTTCGGTCATGATTATGAAACCGGATTTCTGATGCTTGAAACTTCTTATGAGCTCGGATTGCAGAACGATGTTAAAACCTTAACTACAGCAAAGAAAATGTTGGATCATGCAATTGCCAACGGCTGGGACCAGGAGAACGGCGGATTCTGGGATGCAGGTTATTATTTTGAAGGTGAGGAGAAAATAACCATAATTCAGCATACAAAAAACTGGTGGGCACAAGCTGAAGGACTTAATGCACTTCTTCTGATGTCAAAAATTTTTCCTGATGAAAAAAATTATCACGTATATTTCATTAAGCAGTGGAATTACATAAAAAAATACCTGCTTGATTATGAAAACGGCGACTGGTTTGAAGGAGGTCTTGATAAAGAGCCTCATTTTAAAAAGGGCCCGAAGGGACATATTTGGAAAGCAGCATATCACACGGGCAGGGCATTAATGAACTGCTTAAAAATATTAGCCAAAGACAATCCGGAATATGGTCTGAAGAATGAAGGATTTATAAAAACTGCTAAACATTTTAATGACTTTGTTGAACACTGGAATAAGGTGGCAGGTGAATTAAAGAAATAAAAAGTTTCGCTTCATAGATCTCCTTAAGTGAGCGGCAGAATGAACGGATTATCAAATTACGAAGTTCATTACTGCCGTTTTTATTATCTCAATCCTTGGCTTAATTTTTTTAGATATTTGTAAACATCACCTTAAAATTGAGTCTCACATAAAAATAAATTTATACGAAATGTTTAGGTGTAAAAAATTATTGCTTGTTATAAGGGAAATCCGACATTAAGCTGAACTACGGCGCTGAATCCCCCCGATTGAATAAAATTGCTCATCGCCTGCTGGGAGTTTTCAGCAGCAGGCATCTGCTGACCGTCTGAGGATTTCATCCTGTCGATTGAAAACGATGTATATCCGGCAGCTCCTTCCAGACTGATATACTGTTTAATAATTTGCAGAATAAATCCCGTACCGACATTATATCCCAGTATATACTTCTGGTTATTGTAAGCCATTACAACAGTAGAAGGCCCCGGTGAATTTCGTGTATCTGTAAAAGTGGCCATATTATAAAGAAGAGCAGCATCAACTACTTTCCAGCTTAAGAACTTTGTGATTGATGTTCCCAGGTCCAGGCCGATACCGTAATTTTTTAAATCAAGTTCGAATATTGCATCCGAACTGCCGTCGGTGGAATTTATAGTTGAAGAATTTTTCTCGGTTAAGTATTCGTAAAATCCTTTAGTTGTAAGAATAAGTCCCTGGACATTTGCTCTGAAAAAATTAATTCCAACCCTGTAACCGCTTTCTTCTCCAAAAGTTCCCATTTGTGATTTAAGAGAATTCTTATATGTATTATTAAATGCATTCACATAATCGTTTAATCCGGCAGCATCGAATTTTTGATAGCTATATCCGCCGTATCCCCCAACAAATCCCAAGCATCCGAATCCGAATGCCTGGCATTTAGCAGAGTCTGGTAGAAGGATACATGATATAACAATCAATAAAAATATCGAGTTTTTCCGGAACATAGACCCTCTTTTAAATAAACAATTAACTTATAATATGTGACCTGTTTTATCTTAATAAATAAATTATACTATCTGAATTTGTAACATAGCTTTTATTTTTAAGTATATCCATCCTTTTTTTAATCAATATTTTGGAAAAGAGATTGGCTGATACAAGGCAAAACTATCATACATCTTTAACAAAACCCTTTTCAAGACCATGTCCGCCAGGTCCAATCTCAGATCTTCTGAGAAGATATGAGAAGAACATTCCAAGAAAACCAAGAATTGAAAAAATCCACATCCCCATAGTATAGCCGCCGCTGAAATCGTTTGCCCAGCCTATCAACAAATTAAATCCTGCTAATCCGATGTTTTGTATCATCGTCATCAAACCGTAAGCTGTGCCAAGTTTAGATTCTTCAACAATTATTGTTACTGAGGGCCACATAACTGCCGGGATAAGGGAGAATGAAAGCCCCATTAGAGCCATAGGCACAAATAGATTTATTTTTGTATAGGCCATTAAAAGATAAACGGGAATTAGAAGAAATGATCCCATCATCATCATCAATGATTTTTTACCAAAATAATCCGTGAACAAACCAAACAGAGGTGTTAGTATCATGGCTGATAATGTAAGCATACTTGAAAGAAAGCCTCCGAACTCGCGTGTTGTTCCGTGAACTTCCATAAAAAATTTAACGGCAAACGTCTGGAAAGGAAATATAGCCGAATAAAAAGTTACGCATAGCAATACAACAAACCAGTATGATTTTCCGAATGAAAATATTTCTTTAAAATGAATTTCATCCTGTTTGGCTGCTTCACGCAAAATAAATTTTTTCCCCGCGTATCTGTCCATTCCCCAGTAAACAATAACAGATACAATTGAGATTGTGGCTACGGCTGTTGAAACAAAAAGAGGTGTTTGCCAGTTATTATAAAAAGCTTTTCCCCAGCTTGGAGAGTTTAATGCAGCAAAAGAACCAAGCCGTGCAAGCGTTAAGTTTAACCCGAAAGCAAAGGAAAGTTCTTTACCTTTAAACCATTTACCCATTATTGTTGTAACGGCAACTATAAGTGATTCTGCACCAAGCCCGAATACTAGACGGCCCGCCGCCATTATAGTTAATGATCCTGATGATGAAGTAAGCGCAGCACCGGCAAAACAAAGGATAGAGAAAATAAAAGTTGATATCCTGGTACCGAATTTATCTATTATTATTCCCCCTATAAGTACCATAAATATGTTCGGAACGCTGTATATGGCATTTAGTAATCCGATATTCGAATCGGAAAAATGAAGCTGTCTTGAAAGTAAATCAGCCAGCGGGCTGATACTGTCATAAACATAATAATTGCCGAACATGGCAAGGCTGACAAATAATAGTATCAGCCATCTGAATATTTTTGAAGGTTCGCGCTTATCAGTATTAACGGCAAGTTCCACAGTTACTACCCTTTCAATATATTAGAATAGTAAGAGGTGCATTTAATGATGCACCTCCGGCAATATTTAACTTTGTGGAATGTTCTTAAGTACATTAACCAGCAAATCCCAGAATTTTTTTACTGTGCTTATCTGCACTTTTTCAGCAGGTGAATGTGCCCCCAAAATTGTAGGCCCGAATGATATCATATCCATCTCCGGATATCGTTCATTGATTATTCCACATTCAAGGCCTGCATGAATTGCTTTAACTTCGGGCTCCGCTCCATACAATTCTTTATAGACTCCTTTGAGTACACCGAGAATAGGTGATTTAATATTTGGTTTCCAACCCGGATAACCGTCGGCATGGTTTACTTCAGCTTTAGTAAGATGAAACAGCGCACTTATTGCGTTGGAAATATCGTTCTGTTCAGACTCAACCGAACTTCTCTGGCTTAATGTAACCTCTATAGTCCTGGATTTAGTAACAATCACAGCAAGATTAGTAGATGTTTCTACAAGCCCCTCTATATCTGCACTCATTTTTATGACTCCGTTTGGAACCGAGTACAACGAGTTGATTAAACCGGATGCTGAAGACTTATCTATTACTTTCGAACGTGATTTTATTTCAGAAGCCGTTACATTTAAATCAGGTTCAACACTTGCCAATTCAGCCTGAACAACTTTGTTATAGTTTTCAACGTAGCTCAATACCTCATCCTTAATTTTCTTTGCAACCCGAATAACCGCGGAACTTTCACGCGGAATGGCGTTGTGCTTGCTTCCCCCGTTTATATTAACAAGCCTGATCCCGAATTTGTAATTTAATTCATGCAGCAGCCGGACCGTAAGTTTAATAGCGTTACCTCTGCCGGTGTTAATGTCTAACCCGGAGTGTCCGCCTTTTAAACCTGTTACTTTTAATTCAACAGCATAAGTATTATCAGGAACATCTTTCTGATTATACTTAAATTTTACTACCGTATTTTGTCCCCCTGCACAGCCTATATAGAGAGTACCATCTTCTTCGGAATCAAGATTTATAAGGATAGAGGATTTTAAAAAGCCCGGCTGTAACGCCTGTGCGCCGAATAAACCCGTTTCCTCGTCCAGTGTAAAAACAGCTTCAAGGGGGCCATGTTCTATATCTTTAGATTCAAGTACAGCCAAAGCCGCAGCTACGCCGATACCGTTATCCGAACCAAGTGTAGTCCCCTTTGCCTTTACCCAATCACCGTCGATGTAAGGTGATATGGGGTCTTTATCAAAATCATGTTTAACATCATTATTCTTTTCGGCCACCATATCAAGATGCCCTTGAAGAACAACGGGTGTTAAGTTCTCTTTACCCGGTGTTGCGGGTTTTCTAATAAGAACATTGCCGAAATCATCGCGAAGAGTTTCAAGATTATTCCGTTTGCCTACAGATACAACATATCCCGCAATTTTATCTTCCTTCCTTGACGGGCGTGGATGTTTGCATATCTCCTCAAAATGATTCCAAACCGCTTCCGGTTTTAAGCTACCTAAAATATTACCCATGTCAATCTCCTTTCGCTTTTATTTCGTTAAATGATATAAAGCCTTGAAGATAAAGGTTTGTTAGAAATTTTGTTAACCTCTCTTCGGCAGGTTGAATTTTTTCTCCAAATTTTATAATTAATTTTTTCGCAATTGCAGAAACATTCTGACTGCCGTTTAATTGCAGCCAGGTTTCTGATCCGAATTCATCAAGTTTTATGCGGACCTCATGTGGTTTGCCGACTCTGGTTAAAATAATGTTTGCAAATTTCCGTTTGAACTTCGGAATTAAAACAGTTACTAAACCGTCTTTATCGATCTCTTCCTTGTGAATACGATAAGGCGTAATATCAAGGTAGTTGACATTTTTTAAAATTTTTCTGCGTTCAAAAAAATTAAGAGGCATAACATTTCCGCGTTAAAAAAATTTGTCCCGATTTATAAACTCGGGACAAAAAAAATCAAAATCTTACATCGAAACAGAGGGCGGAGCCGGTTCATCAGGGCTACCGGCATTCTTTAAGGGTATCCTGATTAAAAGCCAGCTTATTCCTATAAAAACAACAAGGCTTATTAAGAATGTCGGTTCGGAGAAAAACTCGAACAAGGGTACTTCACCGAACTTTAAGCCTGCAAACAGCAGTCCTATTAATGCCTCCCCGGCAATAAGACCGGCAGCAAGCAGAATACCTGTATTTTCAACTCTGGTTTTTTGTGCCGCATTAAATTTCATTTTTTCATCTGCGTATTCTACTAATCCTTTTACTAATCCCCCGACAAAAATTGCGAAGGTTGTTCCCAGAGGTAAATACATACCAACACTGACAAGCATAGGACTTTTTACATTCATCATTATAAAGGCTACTCCCATCAACATACCCGTAAAAATTAATATCCATTCCATCTGTCCTGATACAATTCCCTTGGATAAAATCGCCATCAAACTTGCCTGCGGCGCCGGGAGTGCATTACCGCCAAAACCGGTACCGCCGCTCCTGATATCACCTTCGTGCAAAATAAACAACGGGATAAACATTACTGCCGAAGCAATAAATACTCCTATAATATCTCCTATCTGCATTTTCCATGGAGTACCGCCCAGGATATGGCCGGCTTTTAAATCCTGAAGCATTTCTCCGGCAACAGCGGCCGAAACGCATACAACTGCGGCAACTCCTAATACTGCGGCAACACCCTGTTTGCCTGACATACCTAAAAGTACCATAAGTAATGCAGCAACAACTAACGTTGACAATGTTAATCCGCTTATCGGATTATTGCTGGAACCAATAATTCCCACAAGGTATCCTGATACGGCGGCAAAGAAAAATCCGGCGACAATCATTACTATAGTTGCGACCAGAGCGGCTAAAAGATTTTGAGCAAAATAATTATAAATGAAAAAAGTTAAAACTCCAACCGCTAATATACCAACAACGACCCATGTAAAACTTATATCTTTATCAGTTCTTATAGTGTGAGATTCACCCGAGGCAGCTTTCTTTACATCGCCTACAGAACGAGCTATGCCCGTAATCAAACTTTTTCTCATTTTCCATAAAGTGTATGCTGCACCCACTAACATACCACCGATTGCAATAGGCCGTACATAATCTTTCCATACATGTATAATAGCCGTTGCATAATCCAGGTTAGCTGGTAAACCGTTACTATATTTAAAATAAGTTATTATCGGTGCAAGTAAGCCCCAAGCCAAAACACCGCCGCTAAAATTTAATGTAGCAAGCCGTGGACCAATGATATAACCAACACCCATATAAGCCGGGCTTACGTCGGGGGATTGAAACAGTATGCCTCCCTTAGCAAGGCTGAATAATTTCTGATACGAGGCTGCAAATAATTTGAACTGCCCCAGCGCCTGAACAAGTGCACCTATTCCCATCGCCCCGAATAAATAACTTGAACCAGAAGAGCCATGACTGCCTGCTTTATGAATTTCGGAAGCGGCAATTGATTCCGGGAAGGGCAGTTCAACATCTTCAACCATTACCCTTCTTAAAAGGGCGACAAACATTATTCCAAGTACGCCGCCGGCAGTCATTATGGCTACAGATATAATGAAGTGCTCAGGTGTAAAAAACGGATTCCAGATTCCGGCAATATAAAAAGCCGGTAAAGTAAAGATAGCGCCGGCTGCAATTGATTCGCCAATTGAACCGACTGTTCTTGCAAAATTTTCTTCCAGTATAGTGCCTTTTAATAATTTGATTATAGCCATACCAATAACGGCAGCCGGGTACGTTGCAGCTATAGTCATACCGGCTTTCAAACCAAGGTAAGCATTTGCGGCCCCCAAAACCACTGCCATAAAAAGCCCAATTATTAATGCTCTTAAGGTAAATTCCGCCATATTTGTTTCAGGCGAGACGAAAGGTACAAACGCTTTTTGTTCGGACATTTTCTATTCCTTTTGATGGTTAGAATTTTTGATTGTAATCCTTAAACAAATCTATCAAATTAACTTAAATAATATTAGACTAATATAAATATGTTCCCTTACGAGTACAAACCTTTTTCTTTATAAAATAAATCTATTTTAAGGAATTTTTTTCAATCTATTTAATGGCTTCCCAAAGTTATTTTATTTTGATATATTTATTTATACAGAATAAATTTTCATATTAGTTACAAATGTAAAAGTTATTTTAAATATGATTAGAATGTATTTTAAAGACCGATTCTAAAATTTTAATTTTCTAATTCCGATATGGCAGATAGCAAAATCATATTTTACCGGGTCATCCGGATCAAATTTCTTTAAATTTTTTGTTATTTCTTCCGCCATCTTCCAATTTACATTTTTCCCCCGGGTTAGCTTAAGAGCTTTGCATATACGCGCAACATGCGTATCTACCGGTATGATTAATTTTTCCGTAGGAATTTCGCTCCACAATCCGAAATCCAGTCCATCTTTTCTTATCATCCACCGCAGGAATAAATTCATCCTTTTACAAGCGCTGCCCTTATAAGGAGAAGGGAACATGAATTTAACTCCGGGGCTTAATTTCCCTTTTATACTTTTATCTTCCGCTCTCAGTATAAAATTATTTGAAAACGCAGCTAGTGAATTTTTTATAGTCTCATCCTGCGGAGCATAGTTCTTCATAAATAAATTTTTTAGCGTGCCGGATTCATTATAAACATCACATAACAGTGAAAATAATATTACAATATCACCTTCTGTATAAAACCTATGCTTTAAATTTTTTAATTTGAATTTTAGATTTTTTGCATTAAACTCCTTAACAAACCTGTACGGTTTATTCTCCGCAATAATCAATATCTTTTTTACAGTATTAACTATCTGCAGGACATTTCCGTATGCAAAAGCCGCAGCTATAATTCCCATTACTTCGATATCCATGTTATCATTGAACATGTGCAGGAATTGAAGCGGATCGGGGGATAGTTGGGACTTATCAAAAGCCTGATAGTGATAATCTAATTTTTGTTTGAGATTCATATGCAGTAAAATTACTGGATAATTTGCATTAAGCCCTTAACAACCGAAGCGACTATAATGGCAGAAAAGGAAGAAAGCAGGGTACCGACCAGGACATATTCTGCAAAATTTCTTTTGTCCAGATCTTTAAATCTTGTAAATCCTTTTGCGGCAATGATAAAGCCTATCGCAGCATATTGCCCCGCAAGCACAAAAAAATATACCATTATCCTCTCCAGCATACCGATGATCCGGCCTGTACTATATTCTTTTTTATCTTCCTGAGGCCTTAATCCAAAAATCTCAAAGAAATAACGGATTCCGAAATTTATCTCATTAAGCAGGAATAGACCGCCGCAAAAAATCAAATTAGATTTTTGCCAGTTAATCCGGCTTAAAGTCAAAAAAATGGCGGAATTATTTTTGAATTCATTTATAAAGCTAATAACATTTGGATTGATGGTATCAGGAATGAAAAAAGAAGAAAAGATGCCGAATATTATAATAACGACGAATATAGATATTAATCTTAACGGGTTTAGGGCTTTTATTTTTCTTTCAAAAAAATAAAATACTACATTAAGCGCCACTAATAATATAGCCAGCAACACTGTTTTAAACGATAGCTGAAGGATTAATAGTGAAGCAAACTGGAATGCTATTACGATAAATATTTTTTTTAACTGAACAGGCTCGTCTTTAAAACCGTAAAACAATCGCGACAATATCACAACGTTAAGCAGATAACCGAATTGCATTATTATTGTTTCTTTATGAAGTGATTAATGTTATTACTTATTTCATTCAGTATTTTTAATAATGTACTTAATTCTCCTGCAGTTATATTTTTATATACGGCTTTATCGGATATTTTTAATTTGCGGGATATTTCTTTAGCCTCAAGCCCTTCAGTAAGCATATTAAAAATTATCAGCCTGGTTTGTTTCCATTTTTTCATCAAATGTGAAATTAAGAACAGGTTTTGTCTTTCAAGTTCAAGACTGTTTTTATCATCCGCGACTATGTTAATTAAGAAAGATTTATTTTTTATTTCATTCAGGCCTTGCCTTGCATTATGAAAAGCCGATCCATCCATACCTATACTTTGTGATTTATTTATCTTTGTCGTAAGGTGTCCTATCCCGATTGAGAATTTTACTTTAACCGGGTAAAGGGTTAAAAGCACAAGGCAAATATCTTTAAAAAGATTATCGGCCTTATAATATAAAGTTTGAAATTCATCCCCTAATGTAATCGTAAACGGCGAAGCTATAGTTTTATCTTGTTTGTTAAGTTCACGGAACAAAGCAGAGAGTTTGGTTTGAACCTGGGCCCTGTTGCCAATCTTTCTTGAAGATACAATATCACCTATTAAAGCAATCTTTTTCATTTTATAATAAAGTTTACTTATGACGACATAAATATATGGAATGCGATAATAATGTTCAACCATTTTGGTTGAATTATGATATTTCGACCAAAATGGTTGAATTTATATTTTTCAACCATTTTGGTTGAGAAAGAATATTTCACCTAAACAGCCTTCTCATTTCCTGAATAGCTTCTTTTAATCCTACGAAAACCGCTCTTGCAATAACAGCATAACCGATGCTTACCTCGTCGATATCCGGAACTTCCCTAAAGATTTTAATATTCCTATAATCGAGTCCGTGCCCGGCATTAACACCAAGGCCAAGTTTTTTTGCATGTTTAACGGAAGTCCTGATTTTATCCAGTTCATCAAATTGTTCTTCTTCGTTCTGTGCGTTTGCAAAAACACCGGTATGGATCTCAATAAAATCGGATTCTATTTCTGCAGCAGCATCTATCTGGCTAGTGTTGGGCTCTATAAAGAGCGATACCAGTATATCAGAACCGTGTAATTCTTTAATTGTATCTTTTAAATGGCTGATATTATCGATAACATTGATGCCGCCTTCCGTAGTTAATTCCTTCCTGTGTTCCGGCACGATTGTAGAAAGTTCGGGACCTATATCGCACGCTATTTTTATAATTTCTTCTGTGGCCGCCATTTCAAGATCAAGTTTGGTAGTAATTAATTCCCTGAGAAGACGTACGTCTCTTTCATTTATGTGCCTCCTATCCTCTCTGAGGTGTACAACTATTCCGTCAACACCCGCCTGCTCGGCGATTAATGCCGCGGTAACGGGATCCGGCTGTTCTTCCCCTCTTGCATTTCTTAATGTGGCAATATGGTCAATATTTAATGAAAATCTCATTTTATTAATTCCTCAAATTATTTGTTTTAATATATGAAGCACAGAAGTTATTCCTGTTCCGAAATCGCCTGCTCTATGCCTGAGAGCGGCAAAGAAATCAATACAAAACATAATACCCGCATGAGTAACTATACAATAATAAATTGATTGTGTACGATATGCAAGAATACCCAGCGCTATACCCCCTAAAATTGCTCCGAACGTTTCAAGAGGTGGTTTCCCGTTATGAAGGATAAGGAACGGTATCATCTGTATAATAACTGCATAGTACCCGAATTTTTCCTTCAGCCCGAACAACATAAATCCGCGCCAGATAAACTCCCAGGCGAACAAATAAAAAAGTAATCCGGATTCGTACAAAATAAATATTTTCCAAGAATCTCTTGCCCGGTCCAGAAGCGGGTATGTTAAACTAAATACCGGCTGTGATGTAGCCAGCCATATCAGGGGTATCATAACGGCAAGAAACATAATTGTTAACTTAATGCCCGCGTAAAAATCCCCTGCCTTAACGCCGTAATCCAATAAATTTTCTTTAAAAATAATTTTAACAATGAAGGCAGGGATAATAAATAACGTTATAAAATCGCCGGCGTACCAGTAGGCGAACTCGTAAAGATCTAGATTCGGGTTTGAACTGAGTGAGTCAAAAAAATTTAGCCTAAAAAACATTCTGGATGTATAGTACCATGAAATAGTTTGCAGAACGGCAACAGATATAAAGACGATAATAACCTTTTTATCAAGACCTTTAATTATGCCGGCAAGCGCAGGGAATTCTTTTTTTATTTCAAATTTTGATCTATTCATTTAAAAACTAATAATATTAGATTAAAATTATAAAAAAGGCTAATAAATAGTTTTGACAGGCCGTAAAAAGATTTTATTAAGATAGGAGCATTGCATTTATAGGATTTGTTCTAAACCCGGCATCGTTAATACTAAAAATAAATAAAGACCGTGACATTTCCCTTAATAATATTGATCCATAAACATGATAACAGGCCCGAATCCACCCGGCGGGATTCGGGTATATATTTTTTCAATTACAAGAACGAATATACAAATCCCACGTTCAAGCCTTCTTTCATCTGTGTATCAAGCGATTGATCTTTCTGGTATATCAGGAGATAAGAAAAATTCATATTTAGAAAAGAGTTAACTTTACCCGTAATAACGTTTTCCCATCTTACATCCCAAACATCAAGACTTTCAAACCGTGTAAACAGTCTTAAACTGCTCTGCAATTTTATATTCTCTGCAAGTTTAAATTCTGTGTTGGTTACGGATTCCATACCCGTATCAAATTTGAATGCATGATCCCGCGTAATTGAAGTATCGTTTGTATATTGCCTGTAATCTTCTGCAAATGTCTCCTGTGCAGCAACGCCAAGCCTGGTTTTGAATATAGTGCTCTTATCATAAGCAAACCCAAAACTTTGTGTAATATAAGCAGGATCAAAAAAGTCGGCTATTGCTACCGGAACGTTTTGGGAATACGAATAACCGGTAGTAATGGATGTTCGGAGATCATTACTAAGGAAAGGGTCTACCGACCAGCCTACCTGCCTTGAAAGAACACTTTCCAAATAAAGTTCATTATCGTTAGTACGAAAATCCTGTGAGCCGAGTTTACTTCTTCCATATGAAAGTTTAAGACTATTTCTAAATACCCAGCCGTTTGAAGAATAATAATTAACGCCTCCGTTAAAGCTTGATATCCATGTCATTGAATTATCGCCGCCTTGCGACCAGTTTTTAAGTGCAATTTGACTGATATTCAAACCAACTAAAGCCTTAGAATGCCATCCCACAGCTTTTAAAGTATCTTTTTTTGAAGCTTCAGCGTTCCAACCCGCAATTTTTGTAGTATCAGTAATTTTATTTTCGTCTTTTGCAAGTATATTTTTACATAAGAAAAAAACAGTTATTAGTAAAAAAAATTCCCTTTTCATTAGTTATTTTCACCTTTTAATATTTTCGTTTCGTGTAATAAATATAAAATTAGTACATATTATAGTACATACTATTAGAAGCCGTAAAGCAATAAAAAGTTTAATTTGTTTTAAAAAAATTAATAATATCTATCCAGTTTAAATTTTTCTCCGAGGTACAATTTTCTAACTTCCGTATCTTCAGCAAGTTCCATAGCTTTTCCCTGCTTAAATATTATTCCATTGATTAAAATATACGCATTATCAACTATGCTTAAAGTTTCATGAACGTTATGATCTGTAATCAAAACTCCGATTCCCCTGTTCTTCAGGTTTGCAACTATACTCATTATATCTTCAACTGCAATAGGGTCAACACCGGCAAACGGTTCATCAAGCAGTATAAAGCTGGGATCTGTTGCCAATGCTCTAGCAATTTCAGTACGTCTCCGCTCTCCTCCGCTTAGTTGAAAACCTTTGCTTTTTCTAATCTGGGTTATGCTAAGATCTTCAAGTAATTTCTCGCATTTTTCTTTTCTTGCTTTGGCATCCAGAGAAGTCAGTTCAAGAACGGCAGTTATATTATCTTCCACAGAAAGTCTTCTGAATACAGAAGCCTCCTGCGGTAAATACCCTATGCCCATCCTTGCACGTTTGTACATAGGTTCTTTGGTTATTTCAACGTCATCAAGAAAAACTTTGCCCCCGTCCGGGCGAACCATTCCAACAACCATATAAAACGTTGTGGTCTTTCCTGCTCCGTTAGGCCCCAAAAGGCCTACAATTTCTCCTTTGGAAACCTGTACAGAAGCTTTATTGACCACTACTCTTTTTTTATAAATCTTAATTAACTCTTCACTTCTTAATGTTGTTGCACCCATGTACGTCTTTATTTTTTATTGATAATTTGTAATCGATTTTTTCCGGCATCAACCTATTTCGAACCGGTTAATGCCCACTCGATTTTCCAAAATAATTTTCCAGCAGTAAATTTTTAACCGGCCTGTCGGTATAAAAAACATATCCCGGCAAAGTGTATTCCTGTTCATTGCCTGCAACCTTTTTTTCAGGATAAAATTCACTAACGGGAGAAGAATAAAGTTTTACCTCATCAACCCGTTTATTAACGAATAAAATTTTTGCATTATCGGAGGACGATTTGGTCATACCGTTAGGCTCATTATTGTCATAAAGATAATAAATACTGTGCACACCACCGAATACTTCTGTTTCCCGGATCCCGTTATCATTAAAATGAATAATCAATTTATTACCTGAAACCTGGTCGAACCTGTATTGATATTTTTCATTTTGAGAAAGGATGAATGAATTTTTAAATACTTCAAGCTTATCAATTTTATTTTTTATCAGGTAAATCGCAACTGAATCGCCGGTTAACTGAGAATTATCATACCATATTACAGGCTGGCCGGCCAGCGGATTTATTTTATAAGTTATGATTTTTCCTTTACTGCGGTAAAAAAGTGTAAAATCATTTCTGGATGAAAAATCACTTCTTACAATCCTGACAGAATCTTCTGCTTTAAAAAGATTTAAAGTGTCCCTGTATGCTTCCAATTTGAGTGACCTGATAACTAGTGTATCAATCTGCAAAACTCTTGTTGTATCGTTATGTAAAGTTACAGACACATTATCATTACCCGCAGCAATAGTATCCTTTTTCAAAACATAAGATGAATCAATTTGAATAAAAAGCGGCTTCTTTGTAACCACGGTATAAAATATATCAGGGTAGTCTTCAAGATGATTTCCGTATATAATAGAGTTATTAGATTCGTTTCTTATCTTAACGCGGCTGTCTGCAATAGAAACTCTCGAATCTCTGAAATGAACAAGCGTATCGGAATAAATAATGTTTGTTGAATCGACAATTTTAACATTACCAATAGCGATGGACTTACCCTGCTGTTTATAATAAAAAAGAAGATTTGAAGTAAGTGTTGATGATGTATCTACTAATTTTACCCTGTTATTAAAAATAGCTTTATCAAGGTCGAAAAAATACACTCCTGTGTCTGCAGTTAATACAACTTTTTTATCATACAATGTAACACCAACATTTGACTGCGCTTTTCTCTCATTGCCGTAATAATAACCGTGTGATGTGGTTATAACTAATGTATCCTGTGTGGCTATAACATTGCCGTCAAGTTCAGCTTCATTCCTTGTTATATATTGTGTAGCATGGTTGCATGTAATCTTAACATTTCCCTGAATTAACACGACATCATCATAAACATCACGAACCATCTCCCCGTTAATCTCTGAGTTTACGAATTTTTTACCCGTTATAGTTATATACTCCTGCTGCTGTGCAAACGTAGTAACGAAAGCAAACAATGATACTATCAAGAGTGATTTATTAATTTTCATACAAACTAACACTTCTTTAAATCTTCCGGCTTGCCGGAAGGATTAGGGAGTGTGTACTTTTTTTATTTATTAGCGTCCTGATTTATTACCTATAATTAATCAAACTAACCGGGTTATTTTTTACCTGATTTATTCCGAACGGGCTGTGCTGGTTTAGCTGTATCAAGCCGTGTAACGTAAGTAATATTATATATAGTATAATTTCTTAAGTTCTGATCAGATTCAAGCCCGTAACCTTGTATTTTTTCTTTCGGCGATATAATAGTAACGAACTTATCTGTAACGATTTTTCTTTCTTTATTCTTCCACATCAATTCCTGCGTTTTCAATGTTACGCCGCTGTCATTAACTGCTACAACGCTGTCAATTGCAAAAAGATCATTAGTCAGGTCGTCGGCTTTACCTTTATTTGCAGTAAGGACTGAAGCAATGTGCCCGAGCTGATCATAAAAATTAACTTTTATTGTATCCATCAGAGTTTCTGCGGGTTGCTCAAATTTTCTGAGATGCCTGTAAAAAAGTACAGCTTTTGTTATTCCAGAATCACTAAATGCAACGTTTTCATCCCATCCTTCGGCTACCTGCCGTGATTCGTTAATGGAAACATTTATTGAAGGCTTAACTTTTTCACTGCTGCATCCGCTTAAAAAAAGAACAATTATAAAAAGGGCATAAGCTTTCATCTTTGACGGAGGCCAAGATTGATTAAATCATGAATATGCACCAAACCAGCCGGTCTTTTCTCATCGTCAATTATTATCATCGCAGTGATTTTGAAATTTTCCATTTGTTGAAGCGCGAATGAGGCTAGATAATCACCCTTCATCACTTTGGGATTTCTTGTCATAATGTCTTTTGCAAAAAGATCTTTGATATCAAGTGTGCGCTCAAGCAGTCTTCTTAAATCGCCATCGGTTATAACTCCGGTTAAACAACCGTCTTTATCTATAACCGTTGTAGTTCCGAGTCTTTTTGATGTAATTTCCAGGATTACATCTTTAATCGAAGTATCTTCATGAACCTTCGGAATGTCGCTGCCCTTAATCATTATTTCTCTTATTTCGAGAGAAAGGCGTTTGCCTAAGCTTCCGCCCGGATGCAGGAACGCAAAATCCTCGGCAGTGAACCCACGTTTTTGAAGCAGCGCTACTGAAAGAGCATCGCCCATAACTAATGTTGCGGTTGTTGATGCTGTTGGTGCAAGATCATGCGGGCAAGCTTCTTCTTTTACGCTAATATTAAGGAATATATTACATTCCCTGCTTAACTTTGATTCTTTTTCACCGCACATTGCGATCAGGGGAACATTAATCCTTTTAAGCAGCGGCAGCAGATTAACTATCTCTTCAGTATTACCGCTTTTAGAAATCAGAATTACAACGTCCTCTTTTCTAACCATTCCCAAATCTCCATGAAGAGCGTCAGTTGGGTGCAGATAAATTGAGGCTGTACCAGTTGAGTTTAATGTTGAAACAATTTTTCGGGCAATTAAACCTGACTTACCCATACCGGATAAGACAACTCTCCCTTTGCAGTTATAGATTAATTCAACTGCTTTTGCAAAATCATCATTAATACTATGTGAAAGATTAGCAACAGCTTCTGCTTCTATCCTGATTACCTCTCTCCCTTTTTGTATTATTTCATCAACAGTCAAATATAACCTCTGCAAAATTTTAAATTCTATGAGTGTTTTACCAGCTCGTCAATAGCTTTTATTTCAATAAGAAGTTCTTCCAAATCATTGAGCGGAAGCTGGCTTGCTGCATCGCTTAATGCTTTAGCCGGATCAGGATGGACTTCCAGAAAAAGTGCATCTATTCCCACGGCTGCTGCCGCGCGTGCAAGTGGTTTAATAAACTTAGGTTCTCCGCCGCTGATATTACTTTTGCTGGGTAGTTGAACAGAATGAGTTGCGTCCATAACCACCGGGTAACCGAACTCCTTCATAATAACAAAAGAACGCATGTCGACTACAAGATTGTGGTATCCAAATGTAGTTCCTCTTTCTGTTAGCATTATCTTATTGTTCCCGGTCGATGCTATCTTTTCCGCAACATGCTTCATATCGTCAGGAGCAAGGAACTGCCCTTTCTTAACATTTATAACTTTACCCGATTTCCCGGCTGCTATAAGCAAGTCAGTTTGGCGTGAAAGGAAAGCAGGAATCTGAAGAATATCGGCTACTTTGGCTGCTTTATTAATTTCTTCAACCGTATGTACATCGGTAAGTATAGGAAGGTTAAGCTCTTTTTTCACTTTAGCTAAAATATTAAGAGCTTCTATGTCTCCAATGCCGGTAAAAGAATTTAAATTAGTCCGGTTGGCTTTTTTATAGCTTGACTTAAAAACATAAGGAATATTTAACTTTGACGTAATGTCCTTTATTGCCGCTGCTGTTTCTAATATTATACTTTCCCCTTCAATTACACATGGACCGGCAATCAGAACAAACGGCCTGTTTCCGCCGACTTTTATATTATAAATCTCAAACAAAATTGAGTGCTTCATTGAAGTTATTATTATAAAAATTACTCAAAACAAATATAATCAAATTATTTGAATCTGCCTCAACGTTAAATTCATAACTAAAAAGTGTAAAAACTATCCAACACTCCGGATTGTGATTTAGCAAAAAACATTTACCACTGAATCCGCAAAACCTTTAAAATTAATTTTTTCTGTATTATTATTGATAATGAAATCTATTGTTCCCCAAAAAAATACTTAAACTAAATAATCAATAAAAGATCGGCTCCGCAGTGATAAAATTTAAAATTGCAATTAATCCAACAATAACAATTATTTTTTTTCTCTTAATATCAATTAACTTATCAGCCCAGGTTGACGCTGTAATGAATTCATCAGAACTGAAGCTGGCGTTGAATAAATTAAATACTTTGGGCAGCGTCTTGTATATTGCCGCGCATCCGGATGATGAAAACAACGGATTGCTTGCCTATTTTGCTAAAGGCAGGCTACTAAGGACAGGATATATATCATTAACCCGCGGAGACGGCGGACAAAATCTTATTGGCCCGGAACAAGGCGATCTTTTAGGAGTTGCAAGAACCCAGGAATTATTGGCGGCCAGGAGGGTTGACGGAGCTGAACAATTCTTTACAAGGGCAATTGATTTCGGTTACTCTAAATCCGCGGATGAAACTTTTCAATTTTGGGGAAAACAAAAAATTCTTTCCGATGTTGTATGGATTATAAGGAACTTCCGTCCCGATGTTATAGTAACAAGATTTCATGGTACAAAAGAAGACGGGCACGGCCATCATACGGCTTCAGAAATACTGGCTGCAGAGGCATTCAAGCTTGCCGGTGATTCTTCAGCATTTCCTGAACAGCTTCAATTCGTAAAACCGTGGCAGCCTAAACGGATTTTATGGAATGCGTGGCTGCCTGCTCTTCAGAAAACCAAAGAGGACATATCTAAGCTGCTGAAAGTTGATGTAGGCACTTATAACCCGCTGCTTGGAAAATCCTATACTGAAATTGCTGCGGAAAGCAGAAGCATGCATAAAACACAGGGCTTTGGCTCCAGCCCGCAGTTAGGCCCATCAGTAAATTATTTTATGCCTTTAGACGGAGCAAAAGCTGATTATGATCTGTTCGATGGTATCGATGTAACGTGGAACAGGATAAAAGGCGGGGAAGGTATCGGCACTCTGCTAAAAGAAGCAGATAAAAAGTTCAATCCAGAAAATCCTACAGAGATAATTCCAATACTCCTTAAGGCATATAAAGAAATGGACGAGACAGATGACGGTTACTGGATTCCGATTAAGAAAAAAGAATTGATTGAAGTAATAAGATCATGTTCAGGTATTTACATTGAATCAACTGCTTCTGATTATTCTGCAGTGCCCGGAGAAGAAGTTAAAATCACTTCAAAAATAATCAACCGTTCAGATTTTTCTTATATGTTAAATAAAGTTGAAACTACCGGACAGCTAAATGAAAAAGTTTTAAATCATCGCCTGGATAATGAATCTTTAACTACCGTAAACTCTTCAATAAAAATTCCTGATGACGCAGAATACTCGCAGCCCTACTGGCTTAAAGAAAAACCAGGTACGGGTGATTATTTAATTAATGATCAATTGTTAATTGGGAAAGCTGAAAATAACCCTCCGCTAAAAACTACTTTTGAAGTTTCTGCCGGCGACCAGGTACTAAAGTTCGAGGTGCCTGTAGTTTATAAATGGAATGACCCGGTTAAGGGAAGTCAATCAAGGCCGTTTATAATAGTGCCGGAGTTGGCTATAAATATCGGGGAAAAAGATTATCTCTTCCCTACTAATAGAGAAAGAACTATAAACGTAAAATTAACAGCAAATTCCGGCAATATTTCGGGTACTATAAAATTGAATCTGCCGGATGGGTGGCGCGCTGACTCTGTTCATAAAAACTTTGTACTTTCTCATAAACATGATGAACTGATTATGCCGTTTACAATACACCCCCCTGTATCAAATTCTGATGCTGAGTTTAGTATTGAAGCGCATGTAAATAGCAGGGTAATCAGGCAGGGGATGATTTCTATTAATTATCCACATATCCCGGTTCAAACTTTATTTCCTCCGGCAGAAGCTAAACTTATCAGGCTGGATGTAAAAAAAGTTATAAGTAATATCGGATATATTATGGGACCAGGTGATGATGTGCCGGAGAGCCTGACAGAGCTGGGATACAATGTTACTTTATTATCAGACAAAGATATGGTAAATGGGAATCTATCAAAATATGAAGCTATTGTCACAGGCGTACGAGTTTATAATACTAATCAGAATATAATAAATGAAGAGCCAGAACTTTTAGAATACGTTAAAAACGGCGGTACTCTTGTCGTTCAGTATAATAAAAATTTTGATCTGGTTACGGATAAAATTGGACCTTATCCGTTTCATATTTCAAATCTCCGGGTAACTGATGAAACTTCAGACGTAACTTTTCTTGACACTACAAGCCCAATTTTAAACTATCCAAATAAAATTACAAAAAATGATTTTGATAACTGGATTCAGGAGCGAGGGATTTATTTTGCTGATGAATGGGACACGCATTATAAAACCGTAATTGCCTGTCATGATCCCGGTGAAGGACCGTTAAAAGGCGGACTAATTTATACTAATTACGGCAAAGGCATTTTCATTTATACAGGCTATGATTGGTTCAGAGAATTACCTTCCGGCGTACCAGGGGCTTATAAACTATTTGTTAATTTAATTTCGGCAGGCAAAGCCCCTAATGTGGTAAATTAATTAGTATATTTTTTTAGAGATTTATTCCAGCTAAAAATCGTATCAATTAAAATAAACCTTTAACGCAGATAATGTATTAAAGTCCTGCTATATTAAATAAATTGGATGCTAAAAATTGTTTCTTTAATTATACTAATATATTTAATATATTAAATTGTGGATTATAATTTGACTGAGCAACTATAACAATTTTAATAAAAGCTTATTCACAAAAGCACAAAAAAAATCAAAGATAATATTTCCCCGGATAGATTACCGCCGTTGTTTTTAAAATCTTGATTGTGATATAGAAGGGATAATGAATGCAATTTAAATCATTCGAACCAGGAATTGAAGTGAATGGAAAAACCGTAAATTCGGTTATTGACGGTTTGGGTCAATTTAAAACTCTGGCTAAAAAATTACTATTAGATGCAGAAATTGGAAAAGAATTGCAGGGAGAATATAAACTCGATCCGGATGGCTGGTACTCACATGATTCATGGTTAACTGCCTTTGAGACATTATCCAGAGAAATCGGCGATTCAATGTTAAAGATGATTGGTTCAAAAATACCCGAAAATGCTGAGTTCCCTTCCGGTATTGTTGATTTAAACTCTGCAATTAAATCTATAGATATTGCTTATCATATGAACCATAGAAAAAATGGGGTCGTTTTGTACAATGTAAAAACAGGCGTTTTTACTGAAGGAATCGGACATTATGGTTATGAAAAGATTCCCGGTAAAAATTTAATTATAAGTGAGTGCTGGAACCCTTATCCCTGCGCATTTGATCTAGGTATTTTAACTACGATGACTAAAAAATTTGAACCAAATGCAATAATAGAACGCGACAAGTCCAAACCCTGCAGAAATAATGGGGCTGATAGCTGCACTTATTCAATTGCATGGTAATATTTTACTTTGAATTTTTCACTTAAATAAACTAATCAATTTTCCCGTTTTCCGCTATTAATTATTAAGTTCTAATTAGCTATTTTACTTGAGATGATTTTTTAATAAAATGTAATGGAATCTGTGTGTCTAAATTAGCAAAAGAAAAGAAAGTTCAGATCATTAAGGCTGCTGCAAAACGTTTTGATAAACACGGTATAAGTAAAACTACGCTTAATGAAATTGCCCGAGATTTAAGAATTGGTAAAGCTACTCTCTATGGTTATTTTACTTCAAAAGAAGATATTTTCTATTCTGTCCTTGAGTGGGAAGGTTCTCAATATTTGGAAGAAGTAAAAACTATATTTGATAAAGAAGAAATTACCATCCAGGACCGGTTTTTAGATTATTTCAAGTCCAAAGAAAATATCTCGTTGAGATACAAATTAATGTTTGATTCTTTTTTAAGGGTGCTTGATGATAGAGGCCTTGAAATTGAACTAGCATTTGTTAAAACATTGCTGTTCAATGAAGAAGAATTTATAAAATCAGTTCTGATAAAAGCAAAGAGAATTAAGGAAAACGCATTGGATCATACTTTGCCGCTTTTCATAGTTCTTAAAAGCTGGGGATTAAGCTTTGGTATAAAACTTCACACACTGGCAAACTCCGGCAATAACTTCGATTTAAAAGAAACCATCATCAAAGAGATTAATAATTATTTAATTTGAATTATTGATTTAAATAGTATAAGGCTCACTTTAGAAATGAACTTCACATAATTAGGTTACAATCAGTAAATCGCTTCTCTTATTTTTGCGCTTATATAATCCATTATCCAAACAACGAAAGCAATCATAAGCACTATTAATCCCACTTCGCGCCACCGTGCAAGCCCCTGATATTGCATAAGCATTGTGCCTACTCCGCCGCCGCCGACAAGACCTATTATTGTTGCCATTCGTACATTTATATCCCACCTGTAAATTGTAAATGAGAGGAATGGAAGAATTATCTGCGGGACCACAGCATGCCAGACTACCTGAACTTTATTGGCCCCGGTTGCGGTAATTGCTTCAACGGGCCCGGTTTCTATACTTTCAATAGCTTCTGAATACAGTTTCGCATTCGAAGCGATTGAGTGAACAAGTAAAGCAATCATTCCTGCAAAAGGACCGATACCAACCCATACAGAGAAAATAATCGCCCAAATAAGAGGCTCAACCGATCTTATAAAATTCAGCACAATGCGGAGTACATAATAAACAGCAACCGCAATTTTGTTTTCTTTCATCAGATTTCTTGCCGTAAAAAAACTAATTAATAAAGTTGGCGGAATCGAGATCAGAGTGGCAACTAAAGCTATATAAATTGTCTCAATCATTGCAAAGAGCACATCGTCAAAAATACCGAACTGCGGCTTGAATAATGCCCCGAAAATTCGAGCGGCTCCCTGAAGCCCTTCACTACTAAATAAACCAACAATCGAAATTTTAGTTATTATCCATCCGGCTACAAAAGTAATATTAAAAAGAAACCAGCCGGCTAATTCCACAGTCCATTTTGTAACTTTATTATTTTTAGCAATGCCGAATAGTTTGCATGACAGCGACGTTCTTGTTGCAGACCATAAAGTTCCTGCTATTATACTTATAATAAAAACTATTAATATTTGCCCCCAAGAAAAAGGAGGGCTTTGCAGGTCAGCTATAAATTTGAGATAAATAACTCTTTGAATTACAAGAATGCTGTAAAAGACAAAGAAAATATCAAGCAGTACAGCTTTATATAAATTAATTTTCCGTATTTGCCGTTTATCAGATTCAATAATATTAAGTGATAATTTTTCCGGGATATTTTCATTAATCATTTTATCTCAACCTCTTCAGATTCCTCTCCGTAAATAGTCTTAAACCAGGATTCATTGATACCGGACGGAGCGCCTTCATAAACAATTTCTCCGGCTTTAAGTGCAATTACACGCGAGGCATAACGCCGTACCAAGCTTAAAAAATGCAGGCTGCATATTACTGTTGTCCCTAATTCTTTATTTATTTTTTCAAAATATTGCATAACCGAATTTGAAGTTGCCGGATCAAGCGATGCAACCGGCTCATCAGCTAAAAGCAGTTTAGGATTCTGCATAAGGCTTCGTGCGATTGCTACTCTTTGCTGCTGCCCGCCGCTTAATGAATCTGCCCTGTCTTTAGCCTTTTCTTTAATCCCCACAGTTTCAAGACATTTGATTGCTTCAACATATATTTCACCGGGATAATTTTCCAGGATAGATTCAATAGTGCCCAACGAACCCAGTTTACCGTTAATAACATTAGAAAGAACTGAACGCCTCTTAATAAGATTAAACTGCTGAAAGACCATTCCGATCTGAATCCTTATTTTACGGAGTTCCTCACCTTTAATATGGGTAATATCTTTCCCTAAAAATTCTACATTACCCGAAGTTGGTTCAATTAACCTGTTGATGCACCTGAGTAATGTTGATTTTCCCGATCCGCTTAATCCTATTACAACGAGGAATTCGCCTTCTTCAACATCAAAGCTTACACCGCTTAGGGCATGGGTACCTGAATCGTAGCTTTTATTTAATTTCTGAATTTTTAACAGCATTTGTTTGTGAAAATCCAATCTTCCTTTCAGGAACTAATTTTTCATTAAATCTTCAAAGTGTATATTTTCTTTTTCCAGTAACTCCCGCAGCCCGTCATAATCAGAGTCTTTTGTCGGGATCAGGCCTGTAATATCATAAATCTCGAAAAGTGTTTTCCGGCCGCCGGGAGTATTAACAAATTTAATTAAGGCGTCCGATATTTTCTCCTTCATTACTTCATTCATATCCTTCCTGAAAACCCATGGATCATTTGGAATATCCTGAGTAAAGCCTATAATTTTTACTTTATAGGCAACATCGGGAAATTGCTGTATGACCCTCATCCGTGCATCCATAATTTTTCCGGTTGAAGGACTCGGCGGAGCATAATAAGTTGCTCCGGCTTTAGCCTGTCCCTGGTATACCATCATTACAACATTGTCATGCCGCATGGCAAAAACACTTTCGCCTGGTTTAATTCCCCGGTCATCAAGCATCGCTTTGGGAAGTATATATCCTGAAGTTGATGAAGGGTCTACATAAGCCATGCTCTTACCGTTTATATCCTCAATACTATTAATACCCGAATCAAATCTTGTAATAAACTGGCCTTTATATGTAGTTTGATTACCCTCCCTGACTATCCTCAATTTTGCTTCAGCGCCGTATTTGGCGTGAGCCATCAGATACGAAAAAGTATTTATTGCCGCAACCTCTACCTTACCCGTTCCAAACGCTTCAACAACGGAAATAAAACTGGCGGGAACTGCAGTAGTATAGTAGTACCCGGTCTCCCGGTGAAGAAAATCGGTCAGAGATTTTGCATTAAATGAAATTCTGTTTGCGTCTACGGATGGAGTGAAATAAATTTTAACCGGGTTTGAATATGTGCCCAAAGCTCCTTCATTTAATTGCCTGATCGTAATAGCTGCAATAAATACAAGTATTGGTAACTGGTATATTAAATATTTAAATAACTTCATAAAACACATAATCGTTTTTTGTAAATATGCGAATTACTTAAGAATCATTCAATTGCATTACATACCATAAGATCAATTATAAATTATTAGTTCACATAAAATAAAATACGCGAACTTAAACTAATTAATATTACTGATATGGGATTTTAATTTTAAATGAAAAGAAAATTCCGTATAACTTTTTATTCACAATCCCCATGAATTTTAACGTTTTCGCTTCCCCATTTCATATAATGGAATCTTATTATTATTATCGTAGTATAGACAATTATATAAGCCGGAAGAGCTACCCAAGTCCATAGAAGTCCAAGTTTCAATACTACTCCCAGAAGTATTGCCAGCGGGACGAAGACAAAAAGATTTGCCGTAATTTCGGATGTCATAACAAACAATGTCTTTCCTGCAGCCTGCAAACCATTAGCAAGCACAACACCTGTTGCATAAAAGATCTGGGCAAACCCTGCTATACGTAAGGCAGGTTTGGCTGTTTCAATAATTGATTGATCGGTTGTAATTATTAATAGAATAAATTGCGGCAGCAGTATATAAATAGCTCCCAGGCAAAGAGTGTAATAGGTGGCTATTTTAGCGGTTTCAAATCCATATATTCTTGCAAGGTCAAATCTCTTGGAGCCAAGGCTGTTGCCGACTAATGTCTGAACTGCTATTCCAAGCCCGAAACACGGCAATAATGATATAAACAGTGTACTTATAACCGCTTGTGAAGCGGCTTGTTCTTTTGTTCCAATAAACCCGGTAATGGAAATAAAGATTAAAAAGCCAATAAGAATAAAAATATTTTGAAAAGATACAGGAAGGGAAATTTTATAAATACTTTTAATAAGTTTTAAATCAATTTTAAAATAATTGAATGTCCTATAACGGTACCTGTACGACGGCAATAAAATTATAATAAAATAAAACGCAGCATCAAAAAACGTAGCAAGAGAAGACCCCAGCCCTGCACCAGCAAGCCCCATTCTGGGAATCCCAAATAAACCATAAATGAGAGAATAATTAAAAATTATATTCAATAGGTTGGTCATTATTCCGGAGAACATAAATATTTTTGTTTTGCCTATACCAAAGAAAAAGCCTCGGAACGATACCGATACAAGGAAAAATGGAAGTCCCAGTAAGCGGAAAAAAATAAATTGTGCAGTATAATTGCCAACTATTTTATCTGCCGCAAAAAAGTGTGAAACCGGATACGCAGTTAAAGTACAAAGTGCAGTAATAATTATCCCGATTGAAAATCCGATTATTAAAGAATTATTTAAAGCCTTACTGCAGCCGGTATAATTTTGCGAACCGAAATTTCTCGCTACCAGGACGTGAGTGCCCGTGGCTAAGCTGGAAAAAAAGCTAACAACCGCCCAGGTAGCAAGTACGCCTATCCCCATAGCAGCAAGAGCATAGGTGGCTTCCGGAAGTCTTCCAACCATTGCAGCATCAACAAGCGAAACTACCATTTGCGTGGATAATCCGGCAATTGCAGGTAAACCTACGTGAAGAATTTTTTTATAATAATTATCAACCGGGAACAAATTCATGGGCGTAAAAATAAGCAATGTTCGCTTATTTAAAAACTTTTGAACGGAGATTTAAAAGATTTAATAATGATTTTATTTTGACGGAATAATATAAAAATTTAACAAAGAGGATAATATTCAGTTATGAAAATATTTATATTGACCTTCCCGATGTAAATCAGGATGCTCCCCCTTCACAGTCTCAAGACTAATATATTACGAATATATATTTATTTATGTGGAGCTAAGGAGGATCGAACTCCCGACCTTCTCGTTGCGAACGAGACGCTCTCCCAGCTGAGCTATAGCCCCGATATTTTTTACAATGAACACTTTTTCAATTCCTACAACTCTGCGACCTCCCCGATGTTAATCGGGACGCTCTCCCAGCTGAGCTATAGCCCCGTGAAAAATTTTATTTACAAAGATTATTAATTTCTAATATATAACCTTAAATTACTATTAGAATAAATTTAACGGAATAAATTATTTTTGTCAAACAATATATATTACTTAATCTCTTTCAATTTATTCGCTTTAATATAGTCATTTATAAATTTATCAACCATCTCCCTTGCATAAAGCCGGATTTCCTTTAATTTATCTGCACTGAAAATGCCGACATCCGTAGAAGACCAGGTAGCAGCGCCAAAATATTCCTGTTTTGGATTCCGGCTTAAATTTACATCCTGCCTGAATTCTATAGTCAGGCTGGCCGCATATACATCAGCAATTTTTGATTTTATAGCCCCGATATTAATATAAAGATACGGTGCGCCGGGTAAAGAATGCATTACTGTTTTATCCACAACGGTAATGCCTGCAGAATCCAATTTCTCCACGGCATCTTTCAATATGGTATCTTCATTTATCCCGTTGTCATTTAAAACCTGGTTTACCTTCTCTACTATAACGCCCGCTTTACTAACTCCTTTTAATGAGTTGATGGATTGCTTAAGGCTTTGGGCCCCAGTATTGCCTGTATTACAAATAAATAAAATAGCAAATAATACAAGCGAATTGAATTTGATTAATGACCGGTTCATTCTTAGTCGTTTCCTTTTAATTGTTCGTGAGTTTTAATTAATAAGGGCCTGGATAAGATTTATCACAAGCCCTTTTAATTTTTTCCGGGAAAGAAAGTATTTAGTTTACTTTTATCCTGCTGTCTTCTTTCTCTTCTTTAACCTTCTTTTTCATTTTGTGGCTTTTTTTTACACCTGCATGTTTTTTTGACCTATGTGCTTTTTTTTTCATAACATGTTCTTTTTTATCCTGTTTCTTCCTGGGCATGTTCTCATCCTGGGCAGATGAAGATGACACAATAAAACTCGTTAGAGCTATTACGATTGTTAAAAGTGCAAAGATTCGTCGTAACATTATTTTATGTACTCCTTATTGATTTGTTTGATATTGAATTAATAATTTCATTCTCTTTCTGTTAATATCTGTATAGTTTTCTTCCCATGGGCAGGCTAAGCCGCAATTTTATATAAGTATATAAACTAAAATATGAATACTTTTTTTTAAATGCTAAATGTAAAATTGTGACAAAAATGAGATTTAATTCTAATATAAAATATCCTGCTAAGATTTAAAGGCTAACAAATAAATCCTGTTAAAAATTAAATTAACCAATCCATCCTTATCTGCTTGTTTTGCAAACTCTTGCTTAATTAAGTATTTAAACCGTTCGATATAATTGTTGTCGATTTCGATGCTGTAATTATCCTTGTTTAAATATCCCGCAATTGCTCCAGACGAAAATATTTCAAATACCTTTTCGGGCATCTGCTTTGCTGATTGAGAATCAATTTTTGAAAGTATGATTTTGAACCCGCCGGTTTCAAATATCCTGCTGTATTCTCCGGCATTTTCAAGAAAGAGCCATGGACTTTTAAAATGTGAATATACCTCTCTAATTTTTTCATCACCGTCAGTTATTTTTTTAATGGCAGATACAAAATTCGGGCAGTATAATTCTGTAGCAGGCGCCTGAATGGCAATTCTTCCCCCGGGTTTTAATGCTTTGTAAAAATTTATTATTATTGTTTGAATATTTGTGAACCACTGAAAAGTAGAATTGCAAAAAATAGCATCAAATTCCCGATCAAAATTAATGTCTAAACTATTTTTTGTTAAAAATTCTATACCGGTACTACCATAGTTTTTAACTGCTTCTTTAATCATTCCTTCCGATGCATCAATACCAACAACCCTTACGCCAGTTATTTCTTTTATTTTAGATGTTAAGTTGCCGGGACCGCATCCTACATCAAGCACCGATTCTTCAGGTTTAATATCAAGCAGATTAAATAAAGTTTCCGACGCGGATTTTTGTACTGTTGAAATCTTATGGTATTTTTTGGCAATTTTAGAAAAGTCTATTTTATCCATTTAGCTCCTTATTTACTTTTATTACCTCTTGAATTCTTAATCATTTCCACTACTTCTTTAGGCGCTTTATCCGGTGAGCCCGAATCAAACGGCGGTTTAGGATCATATTCGATTGCAAGTTGTACTGTCTTTGCAAATTTTTCGTTGACAACAAGGCTTGTTAAATACAGCGCCATATCAATGCCTGCCGATACACCTGCTGAAGTAATTATTTTACCGTCCCTAACATACCGGTTATTAACAAATTCTACCTGATACTTCTTTAATTGTTCCACCCTGTTCCAGTGAGTTGTAACTTTACATCCGTTTAATACGCCGGCCGCAGCAAGTAATAAAGAACCTGAACAGACTGAAGTAGTCCATTGGCTTTGTTCATGTACCATGTTGATCCATTGCAGAATTTCTTTATTATTAAGGATTGCATCGATACCAAATCCGCCGGGAATAACAATAATTTCAGGGTCTTCCATATCGTTCAATGAACAATCAGCGGCTATTTGAATTCCTTTGATATTCTTATACAACCCCGGCTTTTCCGCAGTAAAATAAATTTTTGAACCCGGGATATTGGAAAGTACTTCATAAGGTCCGACTACATCAAGAGCAGTATAGTTGTCATAAAGTAAAATTGCAATTTTCATAACAGCATCCTCATTTTTTTATTCCTGTCGCTTTAAAAAAAGTATAACAAAATACTCCGCCCGGACCGGCGGTTTTATATAAATCCGTTACCCCTTTATCGAACACCACTTTATCAATTAGTTTTTCGGATATCGCCTCTTCTCTAACGCCTTCTATCATAGCAGTAAATGTATTTCTCGTAAATCCTTCTACAAGATCCGGAATACTTTCATCAGCATAAACCATCCTTGGGGAATTTCTTATGCAGTCAAACCCTGCTTCTTTTAAAATCGGGTATAATTTTCTTCCGATATTTGCATCACCACCGTTCCTGCGTTGTAATTCCACCTGGCACTGAATTGCAAGATAGGCATCCCGGCTTTCAGGTGCAAAATAAGCCGAACCGTGATCGCCTTCAACAATAATAATTGTGCCTTTTGGCTTTAATACTCTTTTTAACTCCATTATAGCAGCCTTGTAATCAGGCAGGTGTTCAATTACAAAGCAAACAAATACATGATCAAAAATTTCATCTTCATAAGGCAGCTTAAATATATCTGATTTGTTGAAAGTAACATTTGATATTCCCATTAACAATGCCGCTTCTTTAGCTTTCGTAATTGATTCCCCGGATATATCAATTGATACAAATTTACATAAAGGATTTTTTAAAGCAATAATTTTTGTTTGAGCGCCTATTCCACAGCCTGCCTCAAGAATTATATCACCCGGTTCCCATATAGAATCATGATGAATTAATTCATCCAGAGTATTTGACTGGTCTTCTAATCTTTTTGCTTCCCGTTCTGTATACCCATGCACATATGAAGCCATATTCTATTATTTCCTTCCCTTAGATATTTATTTAAAATAATTCATTTTAAAAGTTTGTTTTATATAATTTGAAAAAATATTGTTAAACTCAAACCAAGGTTTTTCCGTATTTACACTATCGTATTATAGCATGATTTTCATTCATCCAGTAGACGGAATCTCTGTCCTACATAAAGCAGAAGTTCCAATTGTATACTGTTGTAAAGACGTAGTATACCCGGTTTTACAAATAATCACGCGACAATACCTAAAGAATCATTTATAAAATTAAATTATATGCCATTACGTGTGACAGGTCGCGGCCCGTCATTACGGCTTAACTAAACCATCCATATAAGGAGTCTTTGATAATTTCTATAGTTTTTTTATTAACATATATATCACTATGCAGCGCATTTTCTATAACGGCAACATCATACCCTAATTCCATCATAACCTTACACTTATTCATTATTTCGGGTATGTCTCTTGAACCATAAATTATTTTTGTGTTTTCCACTTTTGCAGAATAACCCGGAAAGCATTTAAGTATTTCGAAATTTATTCCCTGACTTTTTTCTTTAACCCTGTAGGTCCTTAGATTATTGATTATCTGCTGTGTTTGAATGCTGAATTCTTTATTTATCGCAGGTGAAATCCCGATTGAATAATCGCAACCACAAATAAGTGCAAGCCTTCCTCCCAGGGAATGCCCAATTATAACTGTTTTCATTCCGGGTTCAAAGATAAACCCGGTTAACAGGTTAATATCTTGCACAATATTTTCATCATAAGGAATTTCATTTTCACCGTGGCCGCGAAGATCAATAGTATATGTCTTGAATCCGGCTTCAGAAATTTGATAGCTAAAACCCAGCATTTCTTCCTTACAGCCTCCGTAACCGTGAATTACCATAGCAATACCTCTGTACACAGCCGGAATTATTTTTACGGCAGGCACAAGCAAATCTCCAATTCTATCTAAACTTAATATTTCCATTTTCCGCTTATTATTATCATAGGCAAAATTAAAAACTCCGGCATTATTTTAAAGTACAATATTGTCTGCCCGAACTACAAAGATAAATGTGGATTCACTCCGGACGTAAGTCTCATCTCATTATTTTAAAATCATCATTTTTTTGACTTGACCATTATCATCAGTTTTCAACTCGTAGAAATATACACCGCTACTAAGCGATTTATTATTACCGCCGCTTTGCGAACTAAAAATTATTGAATGCATTCCGGCATTCTGAAATTCATCAACGAGTGTTGTTACTTGATTTCCGAGTGAGTCATAAATTTTTAACTGAACATGGCCGCTTTTTACAAGCCTCCAGCTAATTATAGTTGAAGGGTTAAACGGGTTGGGGTAGTTTGCAAATAATTCAAATGATTTATCATCTGTTATATTTTTATCCTTCACTCCGGTTACTGCGGCAAGCTTTACCCTGTATACGTTACTGCCGGATGTAATATATAATGTTTTCCTGTCGGCATCTCCCCAATTACAATTTGAGGTTTGAGTAGAAAGCAGTATTTTACCCAGCAGGGTACCGTCAGGCGCAAATATCCAGATTCCGCCGGGTCCGGCGCTATAGATATTTCCACTTGCATCTGATTTCATACCGTCAGCATAGCCACCGGTACCCAGATAAGCAAACTTTTGTTTGTTGGAAATTGTTGAATCGTTAATTACATCCCAGTCATAAATAATATTTACCTGAGTATCATTAACATACAATTTCTTTTCATCCGGCGAGAAACAAATTCCGTTTGGTTCACTTAATGAACTATCCATAACTTGAAGGCTTCCGTAGGAACTTATCCTGAATATACCGGAAAATGATAACTGCTGTTTTTCCCCGGCAGGTATATTTAAAGGCGGATCCGTAAAAAATACCGATCCGTCTGATTTTACAACAATATCATTAGGGCTGTTCAACTGCTTACCATTATATAATGATGCAAGAACTGTAATTGTGCTATCCTTTTCCCTCCTGGCTATTCTGCGCAATCCCATTTGTGTAAAAACCAGCCTGCCCTGTTTATCAAATGTTAAACCGTTTGAAGTTTGGGACGGTCTCATAAAAACAGATACGTTGCTGTCTTTTACATTCCATTTATAAATGGTATTTGCATCAATATCTGAAAATAGAAGGCCGGTACTATCCATCCACGCGGGCCCTTCAACAAAAGAGAAGCCCCCCGCCACCTTTTCCAATTTCGCACCCGGCGGGACAGGCGATTGAGCAAGAGTATATGAACTAATTAACAGCAATACAAAGCAGTAAATATATCTCATTAAATTCTTTCGTAATATTTTTTATCTATTCACTACATAATTAATTAATTGTAAGAGTTTTTGTATCCATTGGGTTTACAAAAAAAACAATATTCGGACACTTTATTTTTAATTGTTCAATTTTTTTTGTCCATATTGCAATAGAACCGGGTGGAATGTGCATAAGCACGATGTATTTCGGATTTAACATCTTAATAACATAATCCGGATCGGATTGGCTTGAATCTAATAACTCATAATATAAGAACGCAACATCAATACTGTCTGTCCATTCTTTATTTTGATTTAAGTAACCCTGCAGCGCATTTTTCTTTATGTCGCCGGAATGGAAAACTTTGATACCCCCCATATCAAATAAGAAACTTATATTAAACATTCCCGAATCTATATCAACACCGTTTTTGTAATATGACAGGTGCTTAAGTGAAAATATCTTAACCGGAATACCGTTAATCTCTTTCGATATACTTTGATTTATTGGAGGAGTTACTTCAACTATTTGATCTTTATACTGTTCTACAGACGGAGACTTCTCTTTTATAAAATCCAGTGCCGGTTTTGAACAAACCAGCAGAACATTTTTCTGCATAGACAGATAATTAGCTAATAATACAGGGTCACAATGATCAGCATGATGATGGGTCAGCAAAAATAAATTTATGTTATTAAAAGGGGGTAAAGCATTTTCTACGCTGTCTATTAAAGATTTGGGAGGCGTTAGAAATATTCCATATCCCCCTGTAAATAAGGCGTCAACCATAATCTTTTTACCGGGCGTAGATAATAAGAACCCCTCATTTGCTATATAAGTAATTTCTAACTGTTTTTGCCCGGACAGTGGAAAAATTAAATAAAAACTGCTGATTATTATACTGCATATAAATATTTTATATTTCATTACTCTTCCCTTTTCTAGTTGTTATTCTTCTATGAGGTCAGAATTATTTCAAAATAATATTGCGAATGATTCTTATTACAAAAGAATAAAATTTTATTCGACACCGTAAGTGGAGGCCATTCTATTTAACACAGGCTTAAATCCGCATCCCCGTTCCAGCCGGGCAGTGCTGTTTCGACACTTTTTCTCTTTTTTATTTTAGAATATTAAATCATTAGATAATTGCTATTACTGATTAAACAATATAAGCATTGCTTCCTTAGCAGTTATCACTTCTTTAATTTCAATATTTTCATAATAAGGCCTCCAGGATGAGAACTTTTGTTCAAGTTCCGCTAAGTCAGTAGCCTGCCAAAAACTTATGCCGATAGAAGGTTCTTCTTTTTCGCAATATGTTTCACTTATTATCGCTGATCTGTCAAGCTGTCCCTTCATTATTTTTTTTGCAAAGTCTTTCAAAGTATCGGCTTTAACTTTTACTTTAACCTGGAATGTCATGATAATTCTCCCATTAAAATAAAAATACTAATTATCTATTCTGTTCAAACTAAACAAAAGGCTGGATATAGACAAAATTTAAGGAACAAGTTAAAATTAGAAAAGACAAAGTAAAACTCATTTAACTTAGTAATACTATATTTTAAACGTATTAATTGTGATTTATTGTATCACAAAACCCAATGTAACCAAACCAGTCTCACTAAATACATCTAAGTTTCAAACCTGCACATTTTGATAATTTGCAATCCTGATAATAACAAAACTTGATAATTTTTTTTATTTAAGTTTATTTAAAACCATATCTCTTGCAGCAAATTGTTTTGCAAATTTTTTATTATAAGATGAACCGGAAGCGGTAATTGTCCCATGAAAAGATTTAACGCTTACTTTGCATATAAACTTAGGCTTATGGATAGGCCCTTCGCTCACAAAGTCGAATTCAGGCATAGGAAGTCCGGATTTCACACAGGATTCTATTAAAATGCCGACATAATTATCAGCAATAATTACTTTAGCTTCTTCTGCTTTTTGCTTCTTTGATTCCGGGCCACTTTTTTTAACTGGTTTATTCCTGGCCTGTGAAAGTATTTCTTCATACATTTTTTTAGCAGCTAACTGCTTTGTCAGTTTCCTGTTTTTTGCTGTTGCTGAAGTCTGTATTTCGTTTTCGCCTACTTTTAGTTTACAATTGCAATTATGAATGGGATTATGATGCGGGCCGCTTGTAAAAAATTCAAATACCGGTTCGGACTGTATTCGGCGGCTAATACAGATATCGGTCAGTTTCCCAATATAATTTTCCATTACAGCTTCATCACCATCGTTGAATTCAGGGGAATCATAGGCAATTTTTAAATTTAACGGCAGTTTCTTAGTCTCATCCGCAGGAACAAGTTTATTAAGTATATAGCACTTCAGGAATGCACATGAAGCAGCTCTTCTTGCTTTTCTTTTATTATATCCTAACTGGTACTCCGGTACCGAGCATAACTTTCCGTCCACCTTCGCAACAGCACGGGCGGCAAAAATATTTTGGTAGGGATAATAATCAACATCGTAATCTGTAATTCGTTTAGCCTGTTCTTCTAAATGAAGCACCTGATCGCTGTAACCAACCGAGTTAAGCGTAAGTTCCAGCGCTTTAGCCCGGATGTTTTTCCATGCCTCGCTGTAGTCTTCAGCGTCAAACAATATAATGGCAAGATGGTCTACGCCGAGATTATTAGACTCAATTCTTTTCGTCAGGGCGCGCTCGAATTCCTCATTCATAAAGCCACTCTGACATGCCTCTTTAAGAAGAGGCTTAAACTCCTCTCCCGGTAATCTTATAAGCCTGTCGGCGTTGTATAAATTTATCTTTTCGTTTGTGTCCCGTATACTTTCCTCTTTAAAAAATTTCTTTTTTTGTTCTGAGTTTTGATTAATTACACTATTTATTTCAGAAGAAATTGTGTTTAATTCATCAATTGTAAATGCAGACTCTTTTTTATTGAATTGTGCTTTTAATAATTCATGATTCAACAAGTCTGCTGCGCGGCGGAGTGGTGAAGTTACATGAGTATAAGCGGGAAGGTTTAAGCCGTAATGCCCTTTTATGGAAACCCCGTACTCTGCTTTATTAAACCAAAGACATGAGCGTGAAACTACTGCATCCAGAAGTTTCGGGTTGGATACCGCTGTCTGCAGTTGTTCCAAAACTTCTTCCCGTTGAGGAGTAGCCTGCCTTGCAGTGTGGTTCCTGTATAAAAAGTTGTATTCTCTTAACGCCGCAAACTCTGCAACAGCGGCGTTTGTCAATATCATAAACTCCTGAATAATTATATTTGATTTATGTGCATCCTCAGCTTTCATCTGCATTAACTGACCGTCTTCATTCGTAAATAGCAGCCGCTGTATATCAAAAATTACAATCGCTCCGGATTGTCTTCGTTTGTCCATCAATCTTCTTGCAAGTATGTAGCAGTCGTTTAGCATACGGTAATCGGGATCATCGGGGCATGAATCGATTATATAATCTACCTGAGTATAGTTAAGTCTTCTCCTGTTTTTAAAAATTGTTTCCTTAATAGTAAGCTGGTCTAACTCAAGATCAGGTGTCAGTGTAATAGAAAATGTAAGCGCCGGCCTTACTTCATTTTCCAAAAGGCTAAGTTTCCCTTCCGAAATAATTTCAGGCAGCATCGGGATAATTCCATTGCTAAGGTAACGCGTCACAGTGCGTTTAATTGCTTCATTGAATAACCCGGAACCTGGCCTTATAAAAGCTGAAACATCTGCAATCGATATATGAAGGACATATCCGCCCCCTGTATAATCAAGTTGAATAGCATCGTCCAGATCAAGCGAATCCGGTCCGTCTATTGTTATTCCCTCAGTTTGTTTTCGCCCTTTTAAATTTTTTTTGAGGATTTTTAGTGAATTCGCTTCATTTAAAACATCCCTAGAAAAATTATTTTCATCCATTATTTTTCCCATTTATATCAATTCGTAGTTCTTTAATTTTTAGCATACAAAATAAAGCAAAAACGGACACATTAAGCAAGAAAATACTTAGCGCAAGTCATCTATTTTTGACGTTATTTTGAAGAAAAGCAGGATATTTAGATATAATAAAAATCCGGAACGTGTAAGCCGTTCCGGATAGAATAATTAAATTATAGTTTATTTTGAAATATTTACTATATATGAGGCTCACCTCTGAGGAGAGCCTCACGTAAACGAGCATTATTTTAAAAGCATCATTTTCTTTATCTGAGAAAATTCCTTTGATCCGTTTACGGCCTTTGCATTTATTTTATATAAATAAACTCCGGAACTTAGATTACCTCCTCCAAAGGTTACATTGTAATAACCTGCACCCTGAACAGAATTTACAATTTCTTTTACAACTTCACCCAATAAATTATAAATAACTATCTTTACACGACTTTGTACCGGCAAGCTATATTCTACAACAGTTGCCGGGTTAAAAGGGTTTGGATAATTCTGCTGTATTGAATAGTCTGCAGGCAATGCTATATTATTGCCGGAAGCTACCGCATTAGGATTATTGGGCTTCAACTCAAAACTGCCAGTCCGCTGGTAATTCTGCTGATAAGTGGGCCAGATTAACATTGAAGAATCATAAGGTGAACCCAGTTCCCAACAATAGACGTTTCCACTCGCTGACCCACTGATTAATTCAAGTTTATGATTCCCTTCAATATCTCCTATTGATGGAGTAGCAAACAGCAGTTCGGGGATAACACATGAAAGGCTTTCCATTATCTGCCCGGTATTATTAATTACTAATATTTTGCCAGTTTGATTAATTTGATTGTATTTTGATATTAATATCTCTGGCGTACCATTATTATTAATATCTGCAATAATGGGAACCGACGCAGAATTATATTCGCCCGATTCACTTGGCAGTGAACTCCAGAGTATTCTTCCGTACCTGTTTATAGCCCACAAAGAATATATCCCCCCGCTGCCGGCAACTAAAATTTCTTTATACCCGTCGTTATTTATATCTCCGGCAGAAATCCCGCCACTTAGACTATAATATCCGAATACCTCATCAGTCAGTTGAACGGGAAAACCGGTTAGCAGATTACCTGCACTATTAAAAGCATATATACCAAAATGGCCGAAACCGTTAACAGAATCAACACTTAAAAATGAGGAAGCAATTATTTCGGTTTTCCCATCATTATTTAAATCTACGGTGATCGGGGAATTAACAGAACCCTGCCCGAATTGTTTCGGCCAGCCGGGGAGCACATTTCCCCACCTGTCATAAACATATAGATATCCTTTAGAAATAGAGGTTGAGGCGTCAAAACTTTGAATTATTACATCAATTTTACCATCTCCATTTAAATCCGCAACTACAGGCGTTGAGTAAACAGTAGCCCAAACATATTTTGTAGGCACCCTTACCGGGTAACCGTGTACAGCCTTACCAAATCTATCAAAAGCAAATATATTCCCGTCAAGATATGTTACAATTATTTCCTTATATCCGTCATTATTAAGATCTGCAATTGCCGGCGAGCCATACAGTGCATTTCCAATAAAATAGTTTAATGAATCTCCCGATAAATCTATGGGCCACGGGCTTCTGAGTGAACCATCTGAATTATATACATAAAGGTACCGGCCGTCCCTTACTACTATCTCTTTTTTCCCGTTATTATCAAGGTCACCTACTGCAGGGCTGCAATAACCTAAAACAGACCGGCCATAATAAATATTCGTAGTAAATACGGGCCAGCCGGGTTTATTATTGCCATACTGGTCCAAGACATAAATACCGCCATTTGAACTTGTAAATATTGTCTCAACATTTCCATCCCCGTCAATATCGCATAAAACAGGAGTAGAACTGATAGGAACCCCTGTTGCAACAGGCCAGTTAGCTTTCAGCCTGGTATCAATTGTAACCGGGCCGATAATATCGGTATATATTAAATTATTCATACTTGTGACTTTTAGCCTTATATAATAAATTCCGTTTTGTGTTATACTAACCGTTGCTAATAAACCGCTGTCAACAGGTGTTATATAAGTTTGCCCGGTGGGCTGCCAATCAGGAGTAACACTTTGATAATCGGAGTATTCAAAAGAATAATTACTGAATAATTTTCCCGAAGCCCTTCCTGAAATATTTATATTTCCATTAACTATATATAGATTACTAATATTATGCGGCACAGTAATTTTCGATATGCAGGCTACCGACCCGGAAAATAATTTAGATCCGTCAATTATTCCGGTACCTATATAATAAGGGCTTGAGTATGCCGGGTTTACAGAACTCCGGAGTGTTTGATAAACCAAATTATTGGACATCGAAGAGTCATGTGATAACACTAATGCAGCAACACCCGCAACATAAGGAGTTGCCATCGACGTTCCGGATAATACCCTGTAGCCCGTACTATCGCAAATAGCTCCGCCTTTTAACGGTACGGTCGATATAATATTTTCACCAGGTGCGGCAATCGCCGTCCATAATCCGTAATTAGAAAATTTCGACCAGTTTTTAATAGAATCTATAGATGTAATTGCAAGAACTTCAGTATATCCTCCCGGATATTGTTTTGCTGCATAATCATTATTACCGGCTGCGGCTATCAGCACTACATTATTATAATATGCATTCTGAATTGTTTCCTCTTCAAGGCTTGAACTATCCCCCCCGAAACTCATACTTATTACATTTGCACCGTTATATACGGCATAATTTATTGCCTGAACAATAGTAGTAGTTTCCAGAACGCCGTATTCCTGTCCGTCAACCAGAATACTAAAGCCAGCTCTTAGCGGCATGATTTTACATTTTGGAGCTGTTCCAATAACGCCGATTCCATTATTTCCCACTGCAGCGGCAATGCCTGCACAATGTGTTCCATGGCCGTTGTAATCGGTACAATTAGTTCCCGGCTGCGTATAAATTTCTCCCGGCAGCAGAGTGGCAAATAACTTGTAATAGTTTGTATCTATGTCAACAAAATTATGTCCCGTAATAAGGTTGGCCATTAAATCGGGATGTGTTGGGTCTACCCCTGTATCAATTATAGCTATTTTAATATTGGGGCTCCCCTCTGTTGTATCCCATGCCTTCTCTATGTTCGTTATCCGGTGGGACCATTGCTGCGTATATAACGGGTCATTCGGTGTTATGCTTGTTCTTTTTAAATAATTAGGTTCGGCATAAACTATCCGGATCCCATGTGATAACAGCATATCGCGATTATTAATTAAACTTAACGCCGCTTGCTTAATATCCTCTACAGGATCAATTTTAAGAAGCAGGATATTTGAAAACGTTGTTTTTCTAATTCGTGATAATGTGGTTATGTTTTTCCTGTTTAACGTTTTATTCTGAATAACTTCTTTCTCGGTAAGATTTTTTTCGGTCATTTCATCGATTATACTTTTAAATACAGGAGAGTAACTTTTAATTTTCAACTCTCTCATACTGAGTTTTAAATTATCTACGAAAATTTGATGTTCGGCTATTATATCTGAGCCCCTTGCGCTTTGCCCTGTCTTTTCATATTTGATAATAATTTCTCCCGGTACATATTTTAGATCCTTTACTGTTTGCCCGGCAAGCACTAATCCGGAAAATATTATACTAAACAGTAATTTTCGCAGCATCATTACCTCGCTTAAACTAATATTTTAATACGTATTAACTTTTAAATTATTTGAACTACTTTTGAATCGTTCTCTCTAAAATGAGAGTATATCGGCGGAGATATTAATTAAGATAAATGAACGGAGTAATAAGTAATAGGTTTAGCTAAAATTTTTCTCCAGCAAAATCCCTGATACGGTTCAAATAATCCGGTAATAATGCTTCTACAGAAATGTTTTATTCATTTACCGGTAATGAATTTAACTAGTAATTTATTATTTAGTAGGTCAATAAAAGACACCCTTAATTAATCATTGTCCTCCGTCATATCTGCAGTTATTTTTTTATGGAAGAACTTTTTTAGGATTCAAATGGTCTATGATCTTGAATGGATAAAGAAAGATTATTATACGTGAGGCACACTTTTAAGGTGAACCTCATGTAAAAATGTCAGGCCGTGACTTGTTACTATTTTAAAAGCATCATTTTCTTTATTTGAGAGAATTCCTTTGAACCTTTAACGGCTTTTGCATCTATCTTATAGAAGTATACGCCTGAACTCATGTTTCCTCCAAAGTTTACATAATGGTATCCTGCACTCTGAACAGTATTTACAAGTTCTTTTACTACTTCTCCCAATATATTATATACTACAAACTTAACCTGGCTTTGAACCGGCAGTCCGTATTCTATCACTGTCACCGGGTTAAACGGGTTGGGGTAGTTTTGGGATAATTCATAGTTCACAGGTATCCGTCCGGATTTATTTTCCACAGAGGTTATTGTATTTACAGTTACTACATTGCTGAAAGCTGAAGCACCTAATGCATTATATGCAGTTATCCTATAATTATATGTGTTTACCGCTGTTAATGATGAGTCTATAAAACTTGTAACCTTAAGTTTTAAAGAGTCTATTATTGTGTACGATGTATCCTGACTAAGCTTGCGTTCAATTATATAACCCGATTCATTATTGCTTTTAGCTGTCCAGGAAAGTGATACTTTGTAACCCCACAATGCAGTTGCACTTAAATTTTGAGGTGCATTCAATGTTGTTAAGAATGTACTAACAGCAGAGTAAGGACCCGTTCCTGCGTTATTTCTTGAACTTACTCTCCAGTAATATTTTAAGCCGTCACCTAAATTAGTCATCTGAAATGTTGTGGAAATAACAACCGAATCATTTAAAAAGAAAGTTTTAAACGTCGAATCTGTTGATACCTGTAAACGGTAACTGTTTACATTTGTAGAACTACTCCAGGTTAAGCTTATACTTCCTGACTGGGTAGAGGTATTGTTTGAAGGAGATATTATTGCAGGCGCGGACGGATACGGCGGTAATGTTGTTATAGTTACCACATTACTATATCCCGAACTTCCTAATACATTGTATGCCCTTACCCTGTAATTATAAGTGTTTATTATTGTAAGGGTTGTGTCTGTAAATCCTAATGTATCGGTTTTAAGTGTATCTATTATAGTGTAACCGGTATCTGCTGCTAATTTTCTTTCTATTATATATCCTGTATTATTTTTCGAATTACCAAACCAGGCAAGATTTATTTTTTCAGATGGAAGTGCCTGAGCAAGTAATGTTCCCGGCGCGTTTAATAATGTCGAGAAGAAATTAACTGAAGAGAATGCGCTGGTACCGCTGATATTTTTTGAATTAACTCTCCAGTAATACCTTAAGCCGTCTCCCAGATTAGTTACCTGAAATGTTGTGGAAGTAAGAACTGAATCATTCAAAGAGAATGTTTTAAATGTAGAATCTGTTGATACCTGCAAACGGTAGCTGCTTGCGTTTGCAGAACTGCCCCAGCTTAAATATAAGCTCCCAGCCAGGATTGAAGTATTGTTTATCGGAGCTAATAGTGAGGGCATAGCCGGATAAGGAGGCATTGTTGTTATTGTTACTACATTGCTGTAAGCAGATGTTTCTATTAGATTATATGCCTCTATCCTGTAATTATACGTATTTATTGAAGTCAGTGTAGTATCTGTAAAACTGATTGTATTGGTTTTAACAGTATCAATTACAGTGTAAATAGTATCTGTAGAAAGTTTCCTTTGTATTATAAATCCCGTGTTATTGTTTGATGTACCGGACCAGTTTAATACTACTCTTTCTGAAGGAAGCGCCAGGGCATAAAGTGTTCCGGGTGCATTTAAAATTGTAGAAAATGAATTTATTGCCGAATAAGGACTTGATCCTATAAAATCTAATGAAGCTACTCTCCAATAATACCTTACACCATCTTTCAATCCTGTTAGATGTTTTTTGGGATCTATAATTTTTTTATCATTTGTGATTAACTTTTTAATTGCACTTACAATTCTGGTGTTTTTCAGACCTGCCTTTAATCCCTTACTGCTGCTCTGGACTGAATCAACTATAAGGGATACCGCTGACATTGAGGTATCCTGAAAAATAATATCATTAAAAGAAATTGAATCAGATAGTTCGAAATTATATTTAAGAGCTCCCGGGACAGGATTCCAGGAAAAAGTAATTTCTCCGGGTTGAATAACTGCATTATTTGGCGGCTCTGTTAAATGAGTAACTGCAGGTATGGTTTTGAGCAGATCAATACTCCCGGTTCTCTGATAGTTTTGCTGATATGTAGGCCAGATCATCAAGGTAGTATCAAATGGTACACCCAGGTCCCAACAAAAAACGTTGCCCAGAATAGACCCGCAAATTAATTCGAGATTGCCATTCCCTTCAATATCACCAATAGAAGGAGTAGCCCATATCTGTTCCGGAAGAACACAAGAAAGATTTTCCATTATTTGCCCGGTGTTATTAACAACAATAATTTTGCCGGTTTGATTTGTATTATTGTATTTAGAAACTAATATTTCAGGTTTGCCATCATTATTGATATCCGCAATAATTGGAACCGACGTCAAATTATACTCCCATGGCTCGCTTGGTTGTGAATTCCAGAGTACTTTACCATTTCTGTCAACCGCCCATAGTGAATTCAATTGGCTGCTTGCAACGATAATTTCTTTATACCCGTCATTATTTATATCTCCTGCTGACAGCCCTGCTTTAATACTATAATATCCAAAGGACACATCATTCAACTGCACAGGGAATCCTTTTAGTAAGCTGCCGGCTGGATTAAAAACGTAAAGACCTATTGAACCTGATGAAGAACCGGACGGCAAAAATGAAGATGCAATTATTTCATTTTGTCCATCATTGTTTATATCTGCAGTTATAGGGGAAGTCCATGATCCCCCTCCTATTGTTTGCGGCCAGCCGGGAAGAACATTTCCAAAATTATCAAATACATATAGGTAGCCAATAGAATTAGCGGAAGACTCATCAATGCATTGAATTATTATTTCAACGTTACCATCACCTTTTAAATCTGATACTACTGGAGTTGAATACAAAGTAGCCCATACAGAATTAATCGGTACTGATACCGGCCAGCCGGAAATAATGTAACCATTACGATCGAATGCAAATATTTTCCCATTAAGAGAAGTTACAAGTATTTCTTTATAACCATCATTATTAATATCAGCAATAGTGGGTGAGCCTACCATTGCATTTCCCGAAAATATATTTGTACCTAAAGATACCGGCCATCCATTCCTCATGGTACCATCATTTTTATATACATAAATAAACTGACCGTCTCTCACTGCTATTTCTTTTTTACCGTCATTGTCCAGATCCCCAACTGCCGGGCTTGTATAACCAACTTGGGATTTAGAACTGGAATTAGGTAATGTTACAGGCCAGCCAGGTTTATTATTACCATTCTGATCTACAACATAGATTTCACCGTTTGAACTTGTAAATATTACCTCAACATTCCCGTCCCCATAGATATCCGAAAGTACCGGCGTATAACCAATGGGAGATCCTGTTGAAACCGGCCAATTGGATTTCAATCTGTTATCAACTGTAACAGGTCCGATTATATCTGTATACTGTATATTGTTAGTGCTTGTAACTACCAGCCGTATATAATAAACCCCCGGTTGTGCTATACTAACAGTTCCAAGGTAACCGCTATCAACCTGAGTAGTATAAATTTGTCCTGCGGACTGCCAGATCGCAGTTGAATTTTGATAATCTGAGTATTGCAAATAATAATTACGGAATAATAACCCTGATGCTCTTCCGGAAATACTTATATTTCCCTTGGATATATACAGATTGTTTATATTATACGGAACAGTAATTTTTGCTATACAAGCTCCGGTTCCTATAAAAGCTTTATCTACATCAACGATTCCGGTACCTATATAATTATTACTCGCATAGTAGGAACTAACTGCAGTTCTGACTATTTGATATATTAGATTATTGGATAAAGAAGGATTGTGCGATAAAATTAATGCAACTTCACCGGCAACGAAAGGAGACGCCATTGAAGTTCCGGATAATACCTTATAACCGGATGGATCGGTAAGGATACCTCCAGTTAACGGTACAGTTGAAATTATATTTTCTCCAGGTGCTGCAACAGCCGTCCAATATCCATATTCAGTAAATGAAGAAGCGGACCTGGTTGAATCTACTGATGTTATTGCTAATACTTCACTGTATCCAGCCGGATAAAACTTTTCAGATGAACTGTTGTTCCCTGCAGCAGCAACTAAGACTACATTGTTGTAATAAGCATTCTGAATAGCTTCTTCTTCAAGGTTCGAACTATCGCCACCAAAACTCATACTAATTACATTTGCACCATTATCCACTGCATAATTAATTCCTTCCACGATAGAAGTAGTTTCAAGAACACCTTCCTCCTGTCCATCAACCATAAGACTAAAACCAGCTCTAACAGGCATAATCTTACAATTTGGAGCTACACCGATAATTCCGATTCCATTATTTCCGGCTGCCGCAGCAATACCTGCACAGTGAGTCCCATGACCATTATAGTCGGTACAATTAGGTCCGGGTTGCGTATAAATTTCTCCCGGAAGTAAGGTTATATTAGGATCTTGTTTGTAGTAGTCTGTATCGATATTAACAAAATTATAGCCCTGAATAAGATTTGCAATTAAATCCGGATGTGTTGGATCAACTCCTGTATCAACAATTGCAATCTTAATATTAGGACTTCCCTCAGTAGTATCCCAGGCATTAGCTACATCAGTTATTCGATAGGACCATTGCAGAGGAAACAAAGGATCATTCGGGTTTGCACTTGTCTTTTTTAAATAATTCGGTTCGGCGTAAACAATTCTCATTCCCTCTGAGGCCAATAAATCTCGGTTATTATTTAGAGTTGAAGCTAACTCTAAGATATCTGCTACTGAATCAATTTTGAGTAAAAGGATATTTGAGAAAGTTATTTTTTTAATAAATGATGATGATGTTTTATTTTTTTTGGTAACAGCTTTATTCTCAACTACCTCCTGCTCGGTAAGATTTTTGTCAGTCATTTCCCTAATTAAACTTTTGAAAACAGGAGAGTAACTTTTTATTTTTAAACCCTTCATGTTTAGTTTTAAATCATCGACAAAGCTTTTATGCTGGGTTATTATCTCTGACCCCCTTGCTCTTTGCCCTACCTTTTCATATTTAATAATAATTTCGCCGGGTGCATAACGCCTCTCTTTAACCCCGGATGAAGCAAGAAGTAAACTGCAAAACAAAAAACTCAGTACTATTGATCGAATCATTGTACTCTCTTTTTTGAATTAATTTACTCTTTATTTACAATCCACCATAGCAATTTTATTTTTTAACATAGGTTCAGACATACTACTATTTAATTATAGCATATTGTATTAAAATTCATATAGGTTATGACTTCACTAGCGGAAACAAAATCTTTGAGATAAGTTAATCTCGGAATAAATAATTTTTTCTTTATGTTGGAATTCCCATTCATATTCCCTGCACCCTTACTAAATTAACCCTGAAGAACACTTAAGCCTGAAGCTTAAACTCTATTTCCCAATATCAAAACAAAATTAAACAATATTAATTGCAAAAAGCAAACTAATAATTGTTAAATTAATAATAATTCTATTTCAAACGTGCGTCCAAAAACTGAATAATTTTATCCACAGCTTCCGGATAATTATTAATTACTTCACCCGAATGCCCGTTCTCTACCGTGAACAACTCCGACTCAACGCCCTTATCCTGAAGTAATTTATAAAACTTTTCCGCCTGTGAAAAATCTACAAGATGATCATTTTTAGCATGCACAATAAGCGTTGGTGGATATCCTTTTTTAATGTGATTGGAGAGAGTGTAAGTTTGAAGGCGGACGCTGTCTTTTGATACATCAAAACCAAAAATTTCATACAGCCCTAATCTGTTTTTTGAAAGGAACCGCCACAAATCCACACGTGCCGAATAATCACTGTATGATACAATTGAATCCTTAACAATGTCATAAGGGCCCGGCTGTTTAAGGATTGATGTATCACCCATTTGTGTACTCATATTTGTAAATCCTGTTGGCGCTGATATTGCAATTATTGCTTCAACCGGCGGATCTACATTATACCCAGTGGTAATTGCAAGGTACCCCCCGGCAGAACCCCCGGAGACTGCAATTTCATTTTCATCAATTTGAAACTGCTTTGCGCCATTCTCTCTTATCCATTTTACAACATCCCTTACGTCTGCCGTAATTCCGGTCAATTTTGTTTCAGGGGCAAGCCTGTAATCTGCCGATACAATGGCATAATCATGTGCAAGCAGTTTATCCCGCAGTGCATCCGGCAGTCCGGCGTCCCGGTTGCCGAAAATAAATCCCCCGCCGTGGAAGTATACACATACAGGATGTTTGTGCTCTGTTTTGGGGATAAATATATTTGCCTTAATTTCATGCCCCTGCACAACTTTATAAACAAAAACATGTTCCTCATAAGACTGCTGTTGAGAAAAGAGTGTGACGGTAAAAATTATTGCAAGAAACAGTGCGACATTAATTTTAAAAAAATTTTTCATATATAAAGTAAATGTTAAAAAGTATCTAATTATTGCTATATCTTAGCAATCTCAGCTTTGTGAAGCTTTGTCAAGTAGCCCATTCTCTAAAGCATAAATAGCAATCTGCGTATTTGAATTAAGACACATCTTTTCCAATATCCTTGCCCGGTATGTGTTTACAGTATTTACACTGAGTGAGAGTAAAACGGCGATTTCACTCGTAGACTTCCCGAGCGCAATATGCCTCATAACCTCAAGCTCCCTGTCCGATAATCGTTCATGGGGTAATTTATCCGATATGTCGTTTAACTCATTTGCAAGAATTTCAGCAAGTTTCGGCGATATTTTCCTTTTATTGCCTTTAATTCCCCTTATTGTTTCAACTATTATTTTAGTATCATCTCCCTTTGAAAGATAAGCATTCGCACCTGCCTTGATGGCACGCACACCATATCTTTCCTCCTGGAATGAGCTCAAAATCAGAACGGAAAGCTTTGGATTTATCTTTTTTACTTCTTTTAGTATCTCTATCCCGTTTCTTCCGGGTAAATCAATGTCCAGCACAACAACGTCATATTCGTTTCCGGTGATTTTTGAGATCAGTTCCTCCCCGTTACTGCATTCATCAATAACCTTAAGATCGGGCTCCCGGTTGATAGTTTGAACCAGCCCGGCACGAAGCATGGGGTGGTCGTCTACAACAATTATTTTTATCATAAAAAAAGTTATATTTAAATCGAATCTACAACTTTATAGAAAATTAAAGTGGCAATTCGATTAAATGGGATGCCCTGGCAGGTAAAGCTGGGAATATTAATGCTTTTGATGGCTATACTGCCGGGCTTATTAATTAGTTACAGTATTACTTCCCTCATTTTAAATGAACTGAGAGGTAATATAAATGAAAAATTAATCTTCTCATCCAATTCAATCTCTTCAAGCATAAATTCTAAAATCAACAAATCTCTTGAAATTCAGGACTTAATCAAAAGTACTATTGAGAATCCTGATATCTCTGCCAATGAAAAAATAGAATTTATGATCTCAAATATAAGAAAAATAGATAATATTATTTCAATTTCACTTTTTGTGGATAATAACGGTAGTTATAACCAGGCATTTTTTACAGGCAAGGATTTTCTAAAAAAAGGCGGCAGGGAAATTATTCCCATAGACAGTTCACAAGAAAAAATCAATCCGGCAGTATTCGGCATTAAAAACAGAAAGCTCCCTTTTATTTCAACACCGGAATATAATAAGGCTCTCGAGACATGGATTTGCTGGGAAGTTACCGCCGTTAAATTGAATAAATCATCATCCTCATATCTGGTATGCCAGATCGACCTCCGTGATATAGTTTCCGATCTTGAAAACCATTTATTGAACAGGATAGGGACCTTGTTTGTAACGGATGCTACAGGCAAGAAATTTTTAACTAATAATTTTTTACTTCAATTGCCGGACCAGATAATAACAGATGCACAATCATTAGTAATTAATAAAAACAAAGTGGCTTTGGTAAATAATTATTCAGATCCGCAGCTTGGTAATTTTGTTTCCTCTTTTTCGCCTGCGGAAGCGGTTAACTGGGTGGTTGTTTCAATAATCAGCAAAAGTTCCGCATACGCCGTTGTTAACCAGGCTCTCCTCTTTTTCTTATTTTTTGCAGGGATTAGTGTAATATTATCTATTATTGTTGCCGTACTCTTTTCAAAGCATCTCAGCCGCCCCATAATAAAGATGGCCAAAGCATCTACCCTAATCAGCAGCGGAAATTTTGATGTAAGCGTTGATTATAAAGCTAAAGATTCTATAGGTTTATTAAATGAATCACTTTCAAAGATGGGTAAACAGTTAAAAAAGAATTTTGCAGAGATTGCAGATCAAAAAGAACAATTGGAAGAGTATAATAAAAACCTGGAGAAAAAAGTTGAAGACAGAACGAATGAGTTAAATGAGTCAAATATTGAATTAAAAAAAGCTTACAAACGGGTCTTGGAATTAAACGAAGAAAAGGATGAGTTCTTAGCCATTGCAGCACATGATCTAAAGAATCCTTTATTTGCCATAAGTTCTTTTGCAGATACGTTAAAACATGATGAAGATATTTCAGAGGACCAGCAGAATGAATTTTTAAGCGCTATAATTAAAACCTCGAACAGGATGTCTTTGATAATTAAAGATTTACTGGATATTAACACAATTGAACAGGGTAAAATAAATATTAAACCGGAAAAAGTTTCTTTAACCACTCTTATAACGGAACTTAAAAAACAAAACCAGGAAAATATTTTTCAAAAAAATCTGACAATACTTGATAACTACAATAACGATGTGAAAGATGTTTTTGCCGATAACAATTTAACTTTTCAGGTAATTCAAAACGTTTTGTCCAATGCAATAAAATTTTCGCCGGTTAATAAAAATATTTTTATTTCTATCGGCTTATCTGAAGATTGCAGGATGGTTGAGACACGAATAAAAGACGAGGGGCCGGGCTTTACAGAAGAAGATAAAACAAAAGTATTCCAAAAGTTTGCCCGGCTCTCAGCACAGCCTGTAGGCGGGGATTTCTCAACCGGGCTGGGATTATCTATAGTAAAAAAACTTGTTGAGTTAATGAATGGTGACATAACTCTTAATAGTGAAAAAGGTAATGGCGCTGAATTTATAATTTCACTACCGGTATTCAGTGAGGTATAAAAATGTTTCATAAAACTATTTTATTCGCGGCTTTGTCATTTATGCTGCTTCAATACTTCAGCCTAAATGCTCAGACAAAAGATAATATCCGGGTTACAATTACCAGCCAGACCGACGTGCGAAAATTAGCACAGGATTATTTCGGCGATCCTGATCTCTGGACTTATATACTGAAATATAATAACATCAAAGATCTAAGCAGCGTTCAATCACCTGTTCAGGTAATAATTCCACAAAAGAAAGTAAAAGATTTATTGGAATTGTTTGATGATGCTTCCAGGAGCATCCAGGATGCGGTTAAAGCAGGCGCTAAAATTCTCTCCCCCGACCTTTTGGATAAATCATCCAACGATTATTATGACGCTTTAAAAGCTAAAAATAATCTTGATTTTGATTCATCTCTTGAATTTTTGATAGAAGCTGTGGATCAGTCTAAAAAAGCATACAACCGGACGATGGAAATAAGGGAAAAAACTTTGGATGCCGTAATCTCGTATAAAAAAGGTACAGTCCAAAAAATGTTCCCTTCGGTACTAAACTGGGAAAATGCAGAACTGTACGACAACCTGAAAGAGAATGACTGGGCCAGAACTTTATCTCTATCATTGGCTAATATTACATTTAATGATTTAAGCCAGATCAAGCTGTATGAAAATTCGGAGGCAGAAATACAGAGATCACGCGTTGATGTAATCGGGAACAATACCAATACAAAAATTAAACTTGAAAAAGGCAATGCATATGCAATGCTTATGAGCAGCCCTAAGAAAAAGTTTGACCTAGATATTCCCGGCGTAAGGACGAAAATCAATTCTAAATATTTTTGGATTGAAAAAAATAGTGCAAATGCAAAGCTGGCAAATTATAACGGTGAAATTACACTAGGTGTAAAGGATTCATCTGTTATCGTAAGGAAAAATCAGGGTTCTGTTATTCCCGACGGCGGTTATCCGTCAAAGCCAAGAAAATTAATCCCGCCGCCGGAATTAATCTACCCGGAAGATTTTTCTGCTGTTACAGCGAAAAATGTAAAATTTAATTGGCAGAATGCACCCGGCGTTCCTGATTATTCGCTGGAAATTTCAACCACAGGAACATTTAAAATAGTGGATAAATCATACAACAAAAATACCGGCAGCTCGCTGGAAATTTCAGGGCTGAAGCCTGGCGTTTATTACTGGCATGTTTGTTCGGTTGACAGCCTGGGTCTGCCGGGTCCTTTTTCGGAAATCAGGTCAGTAATAATATTACGCGATACTGCAAAACCGTTTTTAAATATTGATTATCCTGTAGATAATTTTATTTCTCGTACTACCGAACTGAAGATTACAGGCAAAACCAATTCCGGGTGCAAAATTTTAGTCAACCATAATAATGTTGTAACGGGCACTGATGGTGTCTTTGAATATGATTTAGTTTTAAAAGAAGGTAAAAATACGATTCAGATTGAATCAATAAATCCCTTTGGTAATGCCGCCATTATATTTAGAAATGTTTTTGTTGAGTCTGATCCTGAAATTAAGATATCAGATCGGGTTTTCGGCGACTTGACCCGCAGTTCAACATATTATACAGCCAAAAATATTTTAAATCTTAATTTATCAACAAGACCCCTGTCCCGCGTTAGGGTTGAATCATTAAATTCTCAAACGTTATATACTGCTTATTCCGATTCTCTGGGCCGTTGCGGCTTTTCAATTCCATTTTATAATTTGAGTGAAAAATTTTTAATTAATGTTATCACACCTGCCGGGTTCGAAAAAAGTTCAACATTTAATGTATTGAAGAAAAGCGAAAACATTGAAATTATCCTTGACCCTTCGGTACCTTCTTTAGTTAATCACAAAAAAATAAACATTAGCGGCAAAGTTTTAGGCGCTGAAGAATTATTTATTAATGGAACCAGGATTCCGCTCAATGAAAAAAATGAGTTTAGTTCCCCGCAGGATCTAACCGGCTTTAACAACATATTTACAATTGAAGCGGTTAACAGAAACGGCAGCACCGAATCATTAGAAAAGAAAATTATTTGCGATGATAAGCCGCCTAAATTAATATCGTCCGGGATACAAGTTTTAGGCGATAACATCTATCAAATCAGCGTTAAGGCTGATGATGAAAACGGCTTAAGTAAATCGGCTGAAGCTGAAATAAGTTTAAACGACAGTTCGCTTACTGAAATTCTGCCTTATAATTCCGCTGCCGGGCTTTATGAACTGACGTTTATGGCCTCTGCAAATGTTAAACCCCGTATTAAATCGGTTACGCTTGAAAATGAATTAAATAACAAAAAAACTTACTTGTTGCTAAATAAAAATTAGGGACACAAAAATGAAGAAATTATTTTTATTGTTGTTGCTCATGCCTCTTATTATTAATGCACAAACCAGGTTAAGATTTATAAATTTCGGCCCCCAGGCAAGCCCAAGTGAAGGCGATGACAACTATATTCAGTCAATTCATTTTAAACTGCCTGCCGACTATAAAGGTACAGCCTATGTCAGGATTTTTGATGCTGCATGCGGCTCTTTTCTGGATGAACGCATAGGAACCTGGGACTCTAAGTTCCGGTTTTCTCTTTACAAAGGTGAAGTTCCGGAAGACAGCCTTTTAAGTAACAGTGAATATACAGCAAGAATAAAAAGCAGGTTGATTAAGCAAATTGAAGTAGGCAATGATAAAAAATATCTTGAACGCTGGGCATTGCTTGCCGGTGTCCCCAATGATTCCGGGTCTGTATATACACTGGTTTCCCAAGGCATCGAAGGCCATGACGGCAACCTATTTGAATTGTTTATCAGTTCCGAACCATCACAGAACAGGACTATAGATAATGTAAAGGTCTATTCATATGAGCCTACAATACAGCTTGCGAAAAATCCAATGAAGGTTTCTTTTATAACCATGCCCGGCAAGAATGACGACCAGATAAATATTCATACCTTTGATTTTGACGGCACTAAAATCGCCCTGAGTACCCTTCTCCGCGATGGAATTCCTTTAACTGAAAATGATCCGGAGAATTGGTCAAGCATAAAAGTTCCATTGAGTAAATATGAAAGGGGTAATTTATGTGCTCTCGATTTCGGCCCTGAAATGCACAGTATAAATGATATAACTTTTTATTTCACAGACAAACAGGGGAAAAAACTTCCCATTCAACTGCCTTACTATAATAAGGTACCTGCAACTATACCCGATGTGGTTAAACAAATAAAACAAACCGACTGCTACAGTGCCGAACTCGATTTTTCTGGTACAAACTCGCCCGAAAATTACGGTTTGATTTTTAACTGGCCTGACGGGCCAGCTGCCAAATGCAATGGCGATATCTGTTGGCAGGAATTCCCCGGCCCGGGAAAATATAGCCAAGAAGTTTTGGTGGAAGAACAATCGAATGCTATTACCCGAGCAAAACTGGAACCTTACGATGTTAATATACTGCCTAAACCAAAAGCTGATGCCGGCCCCGATTTGGTCAGAGCGCTCAATGAGCAGGTTCAGTTCGATGGAAGTAAATCAATTGTAAACAATCCCAGTCTTACAATGTATACCTGGTCTTTTGGAGATGGTGAAACAGGCAGCGGGATTAAGGTTTTACATACCTATAAAAATCCAGGCAGGTATAAGGTTGTTTTAGCGGTTGAAGAAACTTCCAAACAGGTTTGTAATCTTGATACAACCGGCATATCAATATTCATTAATATGCAGCCTGTTGCAAAGACAAAAGAAAGGCTTACTGCCCCTCCTGATCAGGTGCTAACATTTGATGCTTCACCCAGTTTTGACCCGGATGGAAATATTGTTCAATATATTTGGGATTTTGGGACACTTGGTAAAAAAGAAGGGAAAATTGTAACACAAAGTTTCCCTGAAACCGGGAGTTACAAGGTAAAGTTAACAGTCAAAGATAACACCGATGCCTCAAATAATACTTCATCGGCATTTGTAAATGTTGTAATTCATAACCAGCCTGTTCCCAATCTTGGGTCAAACAGGGTTGTGGCAACTGATGAAAATCTATTGTTTGACGGTTCAAAATCTACAACGGAAGGTTATAAAATAAATGACTTCGAATGGAATTTTGGGGATGGAACTACAGCCAGCGGCATACAAGTTTACCACAGTTATCCGAAATACGGAAAATATATAGTCACATTAAAAGTCAGGGATAATTCGGAAACCGTTACCGATACGAATATTGACTCCGTAGAAATTACTGTGAATGCGCAGCCTGTTGCAAAAATTGTAAATGATCAGTACCTGAACAACGGTTATGCAGTATTTGACGGTTCAAAATCTTACGATGTTGACGGAACTATTACAAGATATATCTGGGATTTTGGGGACGGCTATACTGATGAAGGGAAAACAGTTTCGCATACATACAGGACTGCCGGCACTTACACTGTTACACTGCAGGTATATGACAATACCGAAGCAAAGAATAATTCTGCTTATGATACGTCAAAAGTAATAATAGACAGAAGGCCGGTTGCGGATATCGGTCCCGACCAGGTGGTTGCTCCGGGACAAAAGGTTAGCTTCAGCAGTTCACGCTCCGTTGACCCCGATGGAAGAACTCTCAAAAGCAAGTGGTTTGTAGATAACAAATATATTGCGGAGGGCCGCCGGTTTGAATATGTATTCAAAGAACCAGGAACTTATACAGTAGGGCTTGAAGTCACGGATGATTTTGTTAAGCCTTTATCGAGTGTGGACTACGCAAAAGTATTAGTTAACTCGCCGCCGGTTCCTGTAATTGAGTATACACGCGTTGCAGTTCCAAACCAAAAGTTAAGGTTTGATGCCTCAAAATCATATGATACCGACGGTATCATAAAATTCTATTCATGGGTATTCAGCGATGGAATGATGAAGACAGGAAAAGTAGTAGAAAGGTCGTTCAATAAATCGGGTTTGTACAGTGCAGTTTTAACTGTAACCGACAATGCAGGTGTTGCCAATTCAAATATGCCGGACACAATATACATAAAGATCAACACGCCTCCTGTAATTAAGATACAGGAATATATTGAATCATGCAATAAAATAATTGCTTTTGATGCCACAGCTTCATACGATCCGGATGGCGATCAACTTAGTTACACCTGGACTTTCCCGGATCAAAAAGATGTTCAGGGAAGCGGAATTATTACTCATAATTTTAAGGACTATGGTATTTTTCCGGTTACATTAACAGTAAATGACGGGCTTAACCTGTCTAATTCTTCCATTAAGAAAAACATTACAATAAAAATTCACCACCCCCCTGTTGCCGATGCAGGGGCTGACACTACTGTTTGTGCCGGCGATATAGTAATATTGAACGGTTTAAAATCCAGATCTTTCGACAATACTCAACTGGATTATTTATGGTCGTTTGATGATTCTTCCCATTTATCAGGTAGCAGTGTATTTAAAGTTTTCAAAAAAGGCGGGGCGCATAAAGTTATTTTAACAGTAACCGATAATTCCGGTTTAGCGTGCAGTTCGGCTATTACTACAAAACTTTTAAATGTTACTGAAGCGCCTATTGCAAACGCGGGCAGCGATACTATTATTTGTGCCAATTCACAAATTAAATTTGACGGTTCTAAATCCACCGCCGCCGGGGGAACCATTGCAAGCTATGATTGGGATTTCGGCGATGGCGAAACCGGTGCCGGGGCAAGGCCTGTTCATACATACTATAAGACGGGTAAATATAAAGTTACGCTCACTATTACGGGAAATGAAAAAGGTAGTTGCGATAATACATCTTTAGATAAGATAACCGTTACGGTTGTGGACGCTCCTTATGCTTCGTTTGCTTCACGCGATTCCGTTCCTCAGAATTCTTTGCAGGTATTTGATGCATCTTCCAGTTCAACCAGTGTGGGAAACATTACAGATTATAACTGGGATTTTGGTGATAGTTCTTACACAAAAGGAAAAGTTGTAAACCACACCTATTCAAAGCCAGGCAATTATACCGTAACTCTTAGAATTCAAACGGATTCTAAAAATGAATGCAGCTCAGCTTTATTTTCAAAGCCGGTTTCTGTTAATGCTCCCCCGGTTGCAAAAATAGGTTTTGTACAAACGGCTGCAGTTTATGAGCCGGTTTCATTTGACGGTAAAAAATCATTTGACCCCGACGGTAGTATATCCAAATATGTTTGGGATTTCGGCGACGGCTCTACCGGTAAAGGAATTTCCGTATTGCATTCCTATTCTTTCAAAGGGAAGTACAGAGTTATATTAACAGTTACCGATAATACAAATGTTGAGAATAACACCGACAGGGATACAATTTATTTAAATATTTTTGATGAGCCTGTTGCTGAATTTTCACTGCCTGAATACTTATTTGTAAATGAACAGATTGAACTGGATGGAAGCAAATCATCCAACTCCGGCGGTGAACTTGATTTTGGATGGTATGTAAATGATGTTGATGTTTCACATGAAGCTGAATTTAAAACAATTTTCAACCGGGCCGGTTTAAATAAGATAAGGTTGGTGGTTAAGGACAAATTAAATACTCAAAACAGCATCAGTGAATCTACAAAGTACCTGAAAGTAATTAATTATCCGGAATGCTCTATTCCCAAATCTATCAATGTTTGTGCCGGGGAGATGTTTACCGTAAACCCGGTAATACGAACGGAATTTAAAGACGCTGAATTTAAATACAAATGGTCAGGCAAAAATGGTTTGTTCAACACCGACAGCAGGATATTAAATCATTCCGTTCAGAAAAGCGGTAAATATATTTACTACTTTATTTTGAGCGACGGGATGAATAATATTTTTTATAGCGATTCAATTTTGGTTTATGCAGTCGAGCCGCCTCAGATTCCCGAAATGCAGGATTCTGTTGTTTATATAAACAGCGCTAACGACGAAGTTAAATTCGATGCATCCAACGTGGCCGATGCCGACGGTAATTTATTAAAGATAGTATGGAAATTCGGGGATGGCGAATCATCCGCTTTGCCGATTGTATTTCATAAATATAAACAAGAAGGCATCTATAAAGTTGAACTCCTTGTTGACGACCAAACCGGTACAGCCTGCGGCAAGGTTAGAAAATCATTTAATTTAACCGTAAAAGTTAGAGAATAATTTAATTTAACCCCCGGAACTTAATCATTAACACCGTGATTAATCGCGGTGTTAATGATGCCTTTTAAACCCCTTCCATCCCTCTCACTCTAAAGCCTTGTCACATAATCTGTGACAGCATCATTTAATTCTGTTACAAGAGTATCACACAATCTGTTATACCCGCTCTTCATTCAATTCACCATTTTTGAAACAGAACTTTTAACAGGTAAAATTCAACAAAAATGAATCTTGAATCAAAGGCCGCAAGTTAAAAGTTCAACATAACAGCATGATTCAGAGGGGGGGCACACCCCCGCCTGCGGCGGCGGGGGTATACCTCCGATAACAGAAAGTAATGAATAATAATAATTTATAAAAGAAAAGGCAGGAGGATATGAGTTCAAAAGATGAAAACTCAACGAGTATAAATAATAACGGATTAAACCACAACCTTGGTAAAAATCCCGAAGCAAGCAGCGACAAGGATAAAAATTCAGAAAATGAACTTATCATAAATTCTCAAGCCGAAAAAATTACTGAAGCTAAATCCATTATAAAAAAATTAAAAGATGAAATAAATGGAATTAATAGCAGGATAGAACAATATGCATCGGTTCAGGAACGTTTAAATTTTATCACAGGACTTTTTACTGATTTTGTCTTTTCGATAATAGTTTCCGGCAAAAACAATTTAAAATTAGAATGGATAAATAAAAATTTTAACGATCAAATGGGATATCCGTTTGAAACATTGCTGGATGTTGATTTGAGCAGAAACGTTCTTCATTATGACGATTATTCATATTTTCGGGAGGCCCTGGCAGAGGCTATGAACGGGGAAAGAAAATTTGTGGAGATAAGACTTTTACACGGCACAAGAAATATTGCATGGTATAATTTTTCATTTTTCCCTGTGAGGGAATCAAACATGTCAGTTATAACCAGACTATACGGTACGTGCAGTAATGTCTCTCTTCATCGGAAGAAAATACATGAAATGCAAAGAGTGAATGATGAACTTAGTTTGCTTGTTAGGGAAAAAAATATTCTTTTCGAGCATACGATTAATAATTTACAGGATGAAATTCAATTAAGGAAATCGGCAGAGACTAAATTAAAAGATTTGGAAGAAAAATATATTCAGTATGAAATTTCCGAATCAAAATCCGCAAATGAACAACTGCGTATACTTTCAACTGCCGTTGAACAAATCTCTTCAGGCATTTTTTTAACAGATATTAACGGGCAGATCATATACAGCAACAAGCAAATGACCGGGCTAACCGGTTTTGAGAAAGAAGAATTGATCGGGCTGTCTCCGCGAATATTCAAATCGGACCGGCAGACTGAAGAACTTTATAAGGACCTTTGTAATACTATCCGTGCAGGCAACAATTGGAAAGGGGAACTGGAGATCAAAAAGAAATCGGGAGAATACTGCCCGGTGTATGTGTCTGTATCGCCTATTAAAAATGATGAAGGCATAATTACCCACTTCCTTGCTGTGGAAGAAGACATAACAAACCGCAAAAAAATTGAAGCGGAGTTGATAGAATCTAAAAGTGATGCAGAAGAAGCGAATAAGGCAAAATCACTGCTTATCGCCAACATATCGCATGAACTAAGAACGCCGTTAAATGCAGTGCTTGGTTTTGCCCAACTGTTATCAGAAAATGAAAAGAATCTTGAGTCATCTTTAATAATTGAAAAAATTACACGGTCCGGGAAACGGCTTTTGCAAACTTTGAATTTAATACTTGCCTCCACGGAGCTTGAAAGTAAAAACTATAGGCCGAATTATAAAGAAATTGACCTGAATTTTTTCTGTACAACTCTCAAATCATCTTATGAACAGAGGGCAGCCGAAAAAAATCTGCAATTTGAACTTGACATCCCGCAAAACGGGATTAAAATAATAAGCGATGAATATCTTTTATATGGTATCATTTCAAACCTTGTTGAAAATGCAATTAAGTATACTAAAACGGGTCTTGTTCGTGTTGAACTGAAAAATGAGATAATATATGAGGAGAATTATTTTAGATTAATTAATGTAAAAGATACGGGCATAGGTATAAAAAAGGAAGATTACGAAATTATCTTCAGGAAGTTCAAACAGGTAAGCGAAGGCTTCCACCGCGAATTTGAAGGATTGGGATTAGGTCTATCATTAGCCAACAAGATGGCCGAATTGCTGGGAATTAAAATCCTGGTTGAAAGCGAATGGCACAAAGGATCAAATTTTTCAGTACTCATTCCGGTTAATAAATGTTACGTCCCTTTAAACAATACACCGGTTACATTACCAGGCACGGGTATCAATTTATCATCGCTGGAATCGCTTCTTGACAGACATTTAAAAATACTGCTTGTTGAGGATAATTTGCTTAACGTAGAGGTAGTAGAGTTGTTTTTAAAAAAATATTGGGAAATATCTTCAGTTAATAACGGTGAAGATGCAATTAATCGTGCCAAAAATTTTAATTATGATCTTCTCCTTATAGACATTAACCTTGGCCAGGGTATGTCCGGGATAGAAGTCTTAAAACAAATCAGGCAGTTAGATAACTATCAGAAAACACCTTCAATCGCAATCACCGGGTACGCCTCTGAAGAACACAAAAGAATGTTCCTTGAGCAGGGCTTTACCAGTTACCTTGCCAAGCCGTTCTACAAGAAAGAATTAATTGATATGATAAAAGGACTGGTTAAAACGAATTAATTTTTAATAAAAAATTTATTTAATTATGAAAAAAGAAATATTGAAAGTACAGGTTTCATTAAAGCATCTTGAAGATGAAACATTAATAAAATTATTCGGCGAACTGGATTTCTTTAGGGAATACGATAGAGAAGTCATGCGTGAAATAGTAAAGGAATTGGCCACCAGACAAAAGCTCTTTCTGCTGACTAAAAGGTTGTAAAACCTGTAAATATAAACTGTTTGGTATAATATATCATTTGCTTTAAAATGCTGGTTTCCGGTCTCCGTCACCTATCTGGATAATTCCAGGTATCTTTTAATCGCCTCCAGGAAATAATAATCTGCAAATATTGCCGGTTTATCCGTATTCTGATTACCCGGCTGGGTTAAGTATTGCGTTGAATGAAGAAGAATAGCACTAGTGTTTTCACGGTCTGCAAGATATTCTTGTGAACAGAGCGCAGCAAGCATATCTTCCGCTTTTTTAAGATAGTAGGCTTTGCGTATGCTGTCCTGAACAAAAGTGCTTAATTCGAAAAGTGCGGAGGATACAATTGCTGTAGCGGAAGCATCTTTTATTTTACTGTATTCGGGAAATGAATCAAAGTCCCATGCAGAAACATTATCTTTGGTAAGTCTTTTTAAAAAATAATCGGCTAAGGCGCATGCTCCTTTTAAATATTTTTTATCATGCGTGTACCTGTAGCAAACAGTCATACCGTATATAAACCATGCATGTCCGCGCGTCCATGTTGAACCTGAATCCTGCCCCTGAAGCTGTCCTTTATTAAATATTTTCCCGGAATCCTTTTTATACCTGACTACATGGTATGAGCCTCCGTCCGCGCGTAAAAAGTCGCGGAAAGTATTATTTGCATGGCTTATCGCATGTTCTTCCAAAGACTTTGGGGCTCCATTATTCGCAGCCCAAAATAAAAGCTCAAGATTCATCATTATATCAACAACAACCGGAAAGAGAGTTGTATCTTTATCATAGGGCGGCTCATCCCAGTAACATCGAAGCATTCCGGTATTAGGGTTATACCTTTTATCAAGTGTGATTGATGCATTTATTAATATATCGTGATAGGCAGCAGCTTCATCCTGTGAAACAAAATTAAGCCCGTTGCCGAAACTGCACATAAACATAAAACCAAGGTCATGAGTTTCCCTGTTATTTTTTTCTCTTTCAATTCCTGCGGTCCATTGTTTTCCCCAATCCTTAAATTCATTATTGCCGCTTAGTTCAAAAGCAAGCCACAGGCAACCGGGATAAAATCCGCTTGTCCACACACTTGAATTAGTAAAGTTCCACTGAAGATCATGCGGAGCATACGAAGGATACTTTGTTCTGTCTTTTATTTCCACCACGCTTTTTTCAAGATGGTTGAATGATACAGCCATTGCATTTTGAATAAGTGATTCCGTTATTTGCTGACTGTAAATTTTGGCTGTGAAAAATAAAATCAGGCACAGAAAGATAATTGCTTTTATTTTCCTGCAAGTTAAGATTGAATTGCCCTTCCTAGTTAAAGCTTCAGCCAACTTTTTATCCATCGGAATTATTCCTTTTGTTCAACGACACCCGTGTGCCGGCAGGCGCTGTTTCGTTTATTCCTTTAATATGGCAAATCGTTATTTCGCAACTTACTTATAACCGGCCAAATTCCATTGCCTTATTAAAGTAATGCTGTGCTAAATTAATTTTAAACTTAAATATACTTTAATAAAAAAACTAATCTGTGTCGAAATTCCGGCAAACGAACATTAACCTAATTCAGTGAGGTTAATCCGTTTTAGCAAATCTTCCGGATTGAAAAGAATCTGTTAAAAATGACGCTTCTCTATTCTTAATGTTGAAATATATTGTGAAATCTGATTAACTTTGACTGATCAGATTTCAACCTGAACTTAAATTGATTTATCACTTTCTAATTGTGCAGATTACTTTTGGTTTTAAAATGAACCCGGATAATCGTGTTCCCTAAAACTGATAGAATGATTAAAAATATTTCTTTTATTTCTTAAAAAAGGAAAAATATGATTTCACGCCGTCAATTTATTCAAAAGACTGCACTGGCTGCTATGGCTGCCGGAATACCAAGGCCATTATCATTTTTATCGGATACAGGAAAGGTTTTCTCTTATGAGTCGCCTTTTTTTAAATTAGAATTATTAAGAGACCGCCCTGAATTTTCTTTTTTCTCCGCCGATAGTTTGGGCGGCAGGCAATTCCCGGAAAACCTTATATTGTTAAACGCTCATAAACCTGAAATGAAATACGAAAGTATTGTTAAGTCAAACAGCATTTCATACATTTCAAAAGGAGGCCGGGGAGATATACCTGATTGGCAATTTATTATGCACCCTGATACATTTAGTATCCGAACAAGGTTCAGCAAAAAACAAGACCCTATTTCCATTCCGATTACATTTTCACAAAAAACTAACCACTGCACTCTTTTGGGAATAATGCCCGGGAAAAACATTGTAAATTTTCCATGCTTATTGCATTTCCCGGGACTGGGAAGTTTTCGTATTTACTGCAGCGACCCCGGCGCAACCGTTTTTTATGATGCGGACCGCGACGTTAAAGACCCCTATGTGAAATTAGTTTTTTCTCCGGCCTCTATGGATCATCTGGATATTACTTATCGCTTTGATCCTGTTGCTGTTTATCCTGTTATTAATAATATAAAAAACGATTCAAGGTTTGACGGTTTCAAGCGCAATTATATTAATATTTTCCAATTAAACCCGCGCATACGGAGCCTGGCCAATAATTCCGCAAGCGACGCATGTGCATTTACGGTTTTTATTTATGCTGAAATGGCACGGAATACTCCCGAACTAGTTAAAGGCGTCAGTGCTATGAATCTTGTCAGAAATTCACTGGATGAATATATCGGGGGTATGAAAGCCTACGGGCAGGTAGGTTATAAAGGAGACGTATGGAAAAGTAAATTCGATTCATCGGATAGCGCTCCTTCGCTTATCATTTCGGCATGTTATTATATCCATGATACAAAAGATATTGTCTGGGCAAAAAAGAACTATGGTGCAGTTAAGAATTGGGCTTCAGGTATGATTGACTCAGATAAAAATCATGACGGAATTATTGAATACGGATATTCGGGGAATTCACATAGCTGGAGCAAGGAAGATTTTAAACGGCCGGCCAATTGGTGGGATACAATCGGTTTCGGACACGATGATGCTTACTCAAACGCTCTTGCTTATAAAGCTTTAATTTTGCTTGCAAATGTTGCGGAAATGCTTGGACATTCTGAAGACAGTCTTTACTTTGATGCATTTGCAAATAAACTTAAGAGCCAATACTTTTCAAGATTTTATAATCCCGAAACAGGAGTCCTGGGAGGCTGGCGGAGTGAAGACGGACAATTGCATGATTATTATTTTACCTTTGTTAATAGTGTAGCCATTTGTTATGATCTTATAAATACGGAAAATGCCAAGAAAATTATGTTGACTCTGCTCGGTAAAATGAAGCAAGTCGGCTTTACGGATTTCCGGCTGGGATTGCCCGGCAACCTGGAACCGATAGCAGATCAGGATTACACCGATCAGAATCCGCGTTACGGTTATCATAACTTCCAGGTGTATGAAAACGGAGGCGCGAGCGGATGTTATGTCTATTATACTATCCATGCACTTTACAAATTAAATATGCATCGTGAAGCTGAAGAGATCTTATTCCCGTTGCTTGAAAGCTATAAAGCAAATGCATTTCAGGGTTATTGCACCGGAAGTGAAATGACAAAAGATTGGAAAACATGGAAAAATGAATGCTGGGGTTATGAAGGTTTTTTGGTAGATAACTATCTTGCCTTGCTCAATGTATTGGACTATGCCAAAACAATCTAATAATTGCGCAAAATGACCGTTATCAGTACAACGTTCTGTTCAATATTTCAAGCTGAGTGTGCCGGGGTAAATTTACAAACCGCTCGCTGAAACCGCCTACACGCACTAAAAGATTTTGATACAGCTCCGGATGTACCATAGCAGCCTCAAGGTCGTCACGCCCTACAACCGTAAGCATCGCCTGGGCAGCGCCGTTCTGCCAGTACGTTGCAAGCAAAATTTCTAATTTATCACGATACTCCGAGAACATTTCTTTTGAGAATTTCATATTCTGTACTGCTCCCGCATGAATCCGTGTATCAGGTTTAACAATAGAATTCAAAAATGCCGTAACGCCGTTTTTGTCCATTCCGTCAACAGGGGCATTGCCTGGGTTCATATACGCAAATGCCTTTCTTCCGTCCGCCGACGCTGATGTATGTTCGCCTAAAATTGTATTTGCATCGTTATTTATCACAACAACAAGGTATGAATGAAGAGATGTGTTATGTTTTTGCTTTAATGTATAATTGCATAGGTGGTTATGCACTTCGAGCAGCATGTTATCTGCTGTTTCATCATCGTTCCCGTATTTAGGACAATCTAGCATTTTTTTCTGAATGTGTTCATAGCCGGAAAAATTTGCCTGTAGGCAGTTTTTTAATTCATTTATGGAAAGAAATTTTTCATCGTAAACTAATTTTTTTATTGCAGTAAGTGCATCTGCTGTATTGCTGTTTCCGTAGGATTCGAGTGTCCCGCCCAGGTACCTGATCCCTCCTTCATAAATTCCTTTACCTCTTTCAATACAGTCATCCATCAGCATACTGGAGTATAAGTATGCTGCATCTTTTCCCGAATACAAATATTCAAGCTCTTCATGTTTGGCAAGAAAATCCACATGATATTCAACCTGTTCTTTATATGCGTTTAACAGATCATCAAATGTTACAAACTCGCCGAACTTTTTGTACCGCTCTGCCGGCATGCCCATTCGCTTTTGTGTAACGGGATCAATCCCCTTATTAATTGTAACGTTCAGTGCCTGCAGTAAATTTATCACTCCGCTTGGTGTACCTACGCTTCTATGGTCTAGTGAATATTCACCGCATCCGAACTGGATAATGTGTTCGGCTTCATCTTCCGGAATGTTAAACGATTCCATAACAGACGGAATGTTAACATCATCATTATAAAGCATCGGGTAAGGGTTACCTTCGCCTATAATATCCAGCGCCTTGCTATACAAAACCGGATCCTGATTTTTGTTGAAGCGCAAAGCCAATTGCGGCACTATATCTTTAACTCTCCGTGTAGTTTCCATAATCGTTAGGGCAAGGGCATTTGCTTTTTTTTCATTAAATCTACCTTTACCTCCTATTATTATCCTGCTGTCATACCTGTAGCTGCGGTCTATAATAAGCCGCCACAATCCCGAAAGAAGCCGGATAGCTTCTTCCCGGTTAATAATTTTTCTTTCAATATCCGAAAAGTATAAATCAGCCAGTGCATTATCCAGCCTGCCGTAATTTCTGGCTCCGTCCGCGGCATTATAAATATAAATTAATTGAATCCCCTCACGGAAACTCCCTGGCTTTGATTCAGGTAGTTCACGCAGGACGCGCTCCATTTCAGTTAAATCTTTTTTCCTGCCGGCATCGGTCTCATCCTTATATAACCTGCGTACTTCATTAGAATAATTCAAACATAATTCAGCCAAGTTATCAAGCGCCTTCAGCATTGATTGGTATAAATTCCATTTTTCCGAACCTGGAACCTCATTTAAGTTTCGTTTCTTTATTTCATCCCTCAAACCCGGTATCCCAAGCCTGACTAATTTGGCATAATCCAGTTGAACTCCGCTCATTCTCCATAAAGTAAAAGCTATACCTGATTCTGAGTTATACTTGTCGCTCGGCAGCGCTTTCATCATACCATTAGTGAAAGCCGATTTGGATTTTGTTACTGTTGAGTTTTCATTCCAGAATTGTTCAATTTCTTTAAGCTTAACTTTGTTTCCTTCAGTTAGAATGGGATCATCCAAAAGCTGTTTATATGCAATGGGATGAATATAATAACCCAGGGACCCTTCATCGGACTGCGGTAAAAAACCCATTGGCAACTGCTTCGTTCTCCCTGCAAATAAATCGTCTTTTTCTATTGGAGTGAACAATGCCTTTTGTTGAACTTTCAGAAATGAGGCTTCGCGCATATATTTATTATTTGTGTTGTCCTTATAAACACGCGTCATCTCCAGAAGTAACACGGCTAAATCGTTTATACTAATCATACAAGTAAATCATTTATTGATAAATTATTTATACAAGTTGAAATTAAATAATTATAACCAGAGCATCATACAATGTTAATTTTAATAAAACATCACTATCGAAACAATTTTCATCCACCCACTAATTAATAAATATTATTTCCGCCGAATGACTTGATTTTATTTATCCAAACTCGCTTATCATCTTTTGTTGCCGATCCGGTAATCAAAACGGATTCCACTCCTATTTGCTTATATTTATCCATGCCCCAGTTATGGTAAGGCATAAGTTCAACACCTTTAAGTTCAGGATATTTCATTGATAATTCTGCAATACATTTTAAATGCTCATCATGATCATTAATTCCCGGGATAATTGGGCATCTTAGTATAACAGAGCACCCGTTTATAATTAATAGATCTAAATTTTCAAGTATCATGCTGTTGCCGACATTTGTGTACTTTTGATGTTCCGCTGAGGAAGACATTTTAAAATCGAATAAATAGAGATCCACCAACGGTATTGTTTTGAAAATCAAATTTTTATTTACAAAACCGGAAGTCTCAATGCAAGTATGAATATTATGTTTACCGGCGCCTTCAAGAATTTCAATAGCAAATTCTATCTGTGAAAGCGGCTCACCGCCTGAAAGAGTCAGACCGCCGCCTGAATTATTATAATAACTAATATCTTTGACAACCTCAGCAATAACGATATCTGCATTGGCCGTATAGCCGAAATATTTTAATGCCCCTGCATCACAGGCTTCTATACAGTCTCCGCACAAATTGCAGTTTAAAAAATCGATTTTCAGGTCATCACTGCATATAGAAAATACATTTTCTTTACAAGCTGTAATGCAGTTCTTGCACATACTGCAATTCTTCTCAATATAAGCCAATTGAGGTGAGTTTTTAAACGATTCCGGATTACAGCACCATACGCAACGCAGCGGGCATCCTTTTAGAAACACAGTGGTTCTTATCCCGGGGCCGTCATGAAGTGCAAACCGTTGAATATCGAAAACAATACCTTCCATTATATTCTTAATAGTTTTGTATATCTTGTAAATTAATTGAAAAACCATTCCGGATCAACTGTTACAATTAACTAACTGAGGTTAATTCGAACGCATAATCAATATTATTTTATCAATACGTAATGTCTTAATTACTTTGGAACAGGCGTGCATAAGAAATAAATAATTTTAATGATATATTTAATAAAAAAAGATAATCCCCTGTTGATTACTTTAAGAAATTATATTAAAAAATATTTTTTTAAATTGAAGATATTTTTTAGATAATTAACTATATTATGACTGCTTAAAATTGAATTTAATACTTTTATTGTCGTTATAACTTAATAGGGAATAATATCGAAAAATATTACAGAAAGGGTACGGGATACACATGAGTCTTAATACTACTCTAAAAACTTTACTGTTACCGGTAATGTTTATTTTATTGATTAACATGCCTGCCTTTGCAGCTAGTTGGTATGTAAGCAATACTAATGGTAATGACATTGTTGGTCAGGGCACAAGCATTTCGCCCTTCCAAACTATCGGGCATGCAATAGGCGTTGCAGCAGATGGCGATATCATC